>JGI24025J20009_10002274_pt1 | contig 13935 bp, 15 predicted proteins | sample Cruoilmetagenom3_FD_20009 | JGI IMG/M metagenome (IMG submission 20009)
AGGGCTCCCGTTCCACCAGGTAGACCTTGTAGCCGGCATCGGCGATGGTCAGCGCCGCCTGGATGCCGGCGATGCCGCCGCCTACGATCAGCGTTGCAGGGGTCACCGGCTCCTTGCGGGCGAACAGTGGCTCCTGTAGCGCCACACGCCACACGGCGGAACTGATCAGTCGCTTGGCCTTGGCTGTGGCCTGCTCCATGTCCTTGATGATCCAGGAACACTGCTCGCGGATGTTGGCCATTTGGAAGTAGTAGGGGTTCAGCCCCGCGTCAGCAACGGCATTCTGAAAGGTGATCTCGTGCATGCGGGGCGTGCAAGAGGCAACCACCACGCGGTTGAGGCCCAACTTCCGGATGTCGTCCTTGATCATGGTCTGGCCCGGTTCCGAGCAGGTGTACTTGTGTTCGCGGGCCACGGTCACGTTCGGCAGCCCCTGCGCAAACTTGACCACCTCGGCGACGTTTACCGTGGCAGCGATGTTTGTGCCACAATCGCAAACGTAGACGCCAATCTTCGGTTGATCCATAAGCTCACACCTCCGTTTGTGGGTGTTGGAAGCTCCCACGGGGAGCTTCAGGAGACTCACTCCTGCTTTCCGTAGTTTCCATACCTGCCTGCCGCTCCGCTGCTACGCAATCAGTGATGGCGTAGTCTAGCCCCTTGTGGGCGTCCCAGGCGGGCACAAGGGGCTAGACTACCCATGTCTCTAGGTAACAGGTTCGTAGTGGCCACTTCAGTGGCTTCCGTTCCTTCCGCTTTTCCGCTGACAACTATGCTAGAGATATTCAACAGGTACGATCTTGCCTCGTGCTTTCAGATCGCTTATGAGTTCTTCGATGACGATTTGGCGCAAAGGGATGGTGCCAGCGGCGTCGGCGGCCTGCTGCGGGTTCACCGCCAGACCGACGATAAAATGTATCTTGTCGGCCCACAGCAGCGAGCGGGCCAGGCGTGTTGCAGCATCCTCACCTCTAGGCAGGTCACTTGCTCGCTTCGCTCCCACCATCCGCTGCCGAGCCTTGCCCAGCGTCACCAACCCTTCCGTGACCAGGTCCACGCCTTCCATGTGCAAACGGGGTGGTACCTCTGCCCATCCATCCTCGGGGCGAGATTCCAGCTCCAGATCGGCCCCCAGCAGCCGGGCAGCGATCTGAGCGGTTGTATCACCGCAGATGATGCGCGTTCCCTGTTCGGCCATCAGTTGCTCCACCACTGCCTCGTCCTGCGCCAAATCCGCCGGCGGGCCAGTCCAGACGGTGGCGCTGCGCATAGGACGGACGTGCATGGCGATGACGGTGATGTCCCGCCCTAGCTTTCCCTCGGCCAGCCGATGGTGCATGCGAACCAAAGCCCCGAGCAGTTGCTCCGCATCGCAGCCCGTGTCCGTCAACCGCCTGGTAGATGTGGCGATGTCCCGCCAGCCCCAACGACGGCTCCATCCCCTGGCCCGGATGTATCCCTCGCTGACCATTGCCAGGTGATCGCCATCCTGCAACTGGAACTCACCTCGCCGTACCAAGCGCCCGGCGGAGGGTTCTTCCAGAACAGGCGGCAGGACCAGTCGGCCGCCGCGGGTCAGGAACAGGGGAGGCGCATCGCAGTCCAGCAGGTGGGCCTGGCGTCCTTCAAGCACCTGAAGGATGGCAAGTGGCATGTGCACGCCGGCTGGCAGGGCCGCCAGAGCGATGTCCGTCACCTCGTCGAGCGACGTCCCTTGCTGCAACATGGAAGCCGCCCTATTGGCCAGCGCTGTCGCCTTTGCCTTTCCCTCCTCGCCACCCTGCTGGCTACTGGCTAGGATGGCGAAGAATTGTTCTTCGGTCTGAAATGTACGCACCACATCGCCGCACGCAGCCTCAGGGGCAGCGGTAGGCTTTGCCCCTGCCAGGCTGTGGTGTGCAACCTCAATCCAGAGCTTCAAGAGCGCCTCACCGTGTGGATGCCATCGACCCACACGCCCCTGTCTCCTTCGCCAGCGAGGGCCAGTGAGAGTTCAGCCACTGTCGCCTTGTCCATTTTCAACGTCGTGCGCCTCATGATTTCCTTCAACCGGTGGGCGTCACCGTTCGCCACCAGGCTGTACCCCGTCAGTTGAGGGAAGCGCTCGCGAGCTTCGACCGGGCCGGTGTTGGCCGAGATCTCCACTCCCACCACGTCCAATGACGGCGGGATGAAACCCAGGTTGGCGATGATGCTGTAGGCAGGCCGATCCACATGGGCGGGAATGCACAGCCCCTCCAGGTCGAGCACGCGCTGCACAACTTCCTCGACGGAGAAGAATGTCGAAGTCACGAGCAGGCGATCGAGATAGCCCGCCGGATCGCCATGGGCATCGAGCAGCAGTTGCTCCCCGAAGAGCGCCTCGTCGTTTCGCAGCGGCGGCATGTTGGCATAGACTTGTTCCTGCCAGCAGGCCACCTGCTCCAGGGTGTCGAAGAGCGTGATCAGGTGCACTTCCTCGCGGCTTTGCACCTCCATGCCCGGAAGCACCGTGATGCGGCTGTCTCGGGCAGCGCTGACCACTGCTGCACAGTTCTCCGCCGAGTTGTGATCGGTGATGGCTATGATCTGCAGCCCCAGTTCCTGCGCCCGCTCCACGATCAGTTCTGGGAGCATCTCCAGTTCGGCGCAGGGCGAAAGGCACGTGTGAATGTGCAGGTCGGCGGCGAAGAAGGGCGACATAGCAGCTGCCTTGTTGATCTCTGCTGACCTGCCAGTTGTGGCCCACTCAGGCTCCGGCAGACTCCATGGACTTCCAGACCAACTCAATGATGTCCATGGCCCGCATGCGGATCTTGTTCTGGCGTGCTCCCTCCTGTAGTGTCCGCTTGCACTGCTGGCAGGCCGAAAGAACGTACTTGGCGCCGGTGGCCTGCGCTTGCGCCACCCGCTGTCCGGCCACCGCTGCGGTCACGGTACGGTCGGATACTTCGACGTCACCACCGCCGCCACAGCAAACTGCATTCTCACGGATGGCCGACATCTCGCGGAAGTCGAGCCCCGGGATGTGGGCCAGCACCTCCCGCGGCGCGTCGTACACACCGCTCTTGCGACCCAGGTCGCAAGGATCGTGGTAGGTCACCGCCTCTTCCACCGGCCCCAGGGGGAAGGGGTCACCAGCGAGCAATTCGGCAAGATACTCGGTAGCGTGTTGGAATTTAAGACCGGAAGTGTCCACGAATTCAGGATAGAGGTGGGCCCAGGCGTAGTAGCAAGAGGGGCAGGTGAAGACGACACGCTTGACTCCTACCTCTCGCGCTTTCTTGACATTATGCCGGGCCAACTCCGCCATCTTATCGCCCATACCTGCGATGTGCAGAGGATAGCCACAGCACCATTCATCGCCACCCAACGTCGTGAAGTCCGCATCCGCTCGGTCGAGGATCTGCACCATGGCTTGAGGGATGCTGTAGACCCGTGGATAGAAAGAGCTGACACAGCCGATGAAGTACAACACCTCGGCTTGCTTTTTCCCCGGCTTCACGCCCAGTGGGATACGCGCCAGGTTCTGGCTCCAAATGTTGCGCGTGGCGTTGTCGTCGCCAGAGATGTTATAGTCCGTGGCGATGGTCTCCCCGAACATCTTCATTCCGTCAGGAACGTTGATGTCGTGATTGAAGGAGTACTCCTTCAGGGCGATCATGGCTTCCATGAGGTCAATGCCCCGCGGACACTGCACCTGGCAGGACTTGCACGTGGTACAGAGCCAGAAGGTGCGGCTCTTCAGCACCTCGTCGCGCATGCCCAGATTGACCATGCGCCACACCTGCCGCGGCGTGTAATCCATGGCATAGGACGTGGGGCACGTGGTAGAGCAGGTGCCGCACTGAATGCAGCGCCGTAGCTTCTCCAGCGGATCAATGACTTCGAGGAACGAACGGTCGAGGGCCGCACTGGCCAGATCGAGTCTCTCCAACGTCATTAAGATGCCTCCTTGAATTCACTGAGCTAGTGGGACAGATTGCTTCAGCTCTTCTTCTCCGGCAGCGATAAATGCCTGCAGCCACCTCCGCACCGCCGGGTGCGTAAGCGGTATGTCTCCCAACTCGGCTCGTATGTGCGCTGTACAGAATTCAAACTCCCGACTATCCACCCGGTGGACGTAGTGCACATTGCACGACGACTCGGATAAGATAATGGCCAACAGTGTTCCCACTATGTCGCCCAATGGGGCGCGGTCGATGTGGCTATGTTGAAAAGTAGCTTCAAGAGTAGTGCCTTCTCCCAACTGCGACGAGATGGTCAGCCCCCCGTTGCAGCGCTCTGCGGCGGCCTTGAAGAGGGGAATGCCTAACCCCACATGGCGCGTGCTGCGCGTGGTGAAGAAGGGGTCGAAAACGCGAGCTAGTTGCCCTTCGCTCATCCCACGGCCGTTGTCTCGAATGGTAATGGTCAGCCGATCCGCGGCCAACTCCTCGTCAATGATTAGTTCAATACGAGTAGCTCCCGCCTCCAGCGAGTTCTCTGAAGCATCCAGGATGTGCAAACTCAGCTCACGCATTCTGGGCAGTCACTCAAGTACGCAACACGCATTCGCGCCACGCGACACATCGCATTCTGAGCGATACACCTGCCAGGTGTTCCGTGTTGCATGCTGGAGACCGTTAATCCACCCCTGGCACACCACACTCAAACAACCGGCCGACTACTGTGAACGTCGCGAGCTCTGTCATCAGGATAGGGATACCTTCCTGTTCCGCCTTTTCCACGGTGGCGGCACCTGGTACTATCCCTTCGGTAATGATGATGCCAGCCAGGTTGAGCAAACTAGCCACGGCCACGATGTTGGGATGGCTCTGCAGAGTGACCCAGACGTTGCCTTCCTGCGCTTTGGCCATCACACAACTCAGCAGATCGGAGGCGTAGCCACCTGTAACCTCCGCTCCCAGTTTTCTTGCGGCCGTGCGTACTTCCAATGGGATTTGACGGCAGAGTTCTTCCAGTGTCACTTCTCGCCCTCCCTGTTGAGGTAGATCACTGCCTCCAAGAAGGTTCCGGTGCCGGGCGGGGATTCCAATCGCATCTCGTCTACGCAACTCTGGATGTTGGACAAGCCCATGCCGGCTCCAAAGCCCAATTCCCGCATCCACCGGGAGGCAGTAGAAAAGCCGGGCTGCATGGCCTGTTCGATATCGGCGATGCCCGGCCCTGTGTCCGTGACCCGGATCACTATCTGTCTGGGTTGAACCTCAGCCACGATCTCGCCCCCTTCATCGGCATGGAGGACGATGTTCATCTCCGCCTCATAGGTCGCGATGGCCACCCTGCGGACGTGTTGCCTGGGTATCTCCAGGCGCGTCAGAACGAGCTTGATGTTGCTGGAAGCCTCTCCGGCGTGCTCCAAATCTCGTGCCACGATGTTGTAGCGCAGGATGAGGCTGGTACAATCCGAAACGATGTCCTCAAAGATGTGACTGGCTCGATAATGGCGTATCTCTTCCTCGTGATACTCCACCTCCAGCTTTTTCAGCAACCCTTCGATGATATCGCCCCGGGTGAGGATACCTATCAGGTTTTTGCCATTGTCAACGACAGGAAAACGCCCAAAGCCAGGCCGCCTGAAGCGGTTGACAGCCATGACAACAGGTTCATCGGCGTAGAGGAACACAGGGTCTCGGGTCATCTTCTTCTCCACCGTAGCCCCCATTTCCCCTGCTGCCAGGGCTTTGATCAGATCTTCAATGCTAATGATGCCCACCAATACGCCGTTCTCCAACACCGGCACCCCAGAGATGCGATGTTCCCGCAAGATCTCTCTCAGTTCGGTCATGGAGATCTGGGGGGGCACCGTGATTACCTCTCTGGTCATCACATCTTCGATCTTGAGCTCGTAAACGAGTTCCTGAGCTCGGGTAATCTCTGGCATTTCAGGAACCAGCCCGTCGGAGTGTCCTGGAGTTTCCGATCACCGCTACCTCACCAGATCTATGCGGCAAGATATGTCGCAGCCCCTCAAGCCGGCCTCATACAGGCGGCCGCACATCTCGAACATGGTGTGGGGGGTGGTCACCGAGGGAATACCCTTTTCTTTTGCCAGGGCAACCGTTTCCGGTGGCGGATGCTTGCCGCGCACAAAGATAATGGCTACCATGTCGGCCATCTCCACCGAGCGCACGACCTGAGGATTACACAAGCCGGTCAGCAGCACGGAGCCAGGCTCGGCAAAGGCCAGGACGTCGCTCATCAGGTCGGCCGCACCGGCGCATGGGACCTCCACATTGAGGTCGGCGTCGAAGAGCAGGGTTCCTTCCACAATAGAGACAACTTCGCCAAGTTTCATGTCTTCTCACTCCCATCAGAGACTTCCCGTCTTTTCCTGCCAAACCAGAAGCCCGATGCCAGCCCAGCCTTTGCCGTATCCTCAGCACCCGCTTGCGGATGCGATTGGCCATCTGCCCATCTGTGTCTCATCCCCGCTAGCGATAGGCATTGACCATCATAACGCAAGGGAAGGATTTTGTCAACCTACGAGACGGTTTGATAGCACTCGCGTACAAACGAGGAAGCGAGTGCCTTCCTCGTTGTTTCATCCTGACACAAATCCCAAAGCACGAGAATGATTTAGCGCATACGAGCAGAGCGTCTCAGAAGCGCTTGCAGGATATAGGTCGCGGCTCGCTTGTCCAGCGGTTCGTTGCCGCTGCCGCACTTGGGGCTGACGACGCAACTGGGACAGCCGTCGGCGCAGGGGCAATCGCGCACGACTTCCAGTGTGGCCTGCCATAGTTCTGGCAGCAGTTCGAACCCCTTCTCGGCGATGCCTACGCCGCCGGGGAAAGCATCGTAGATGAATATCTGAGCTTGCTCCGTGTCCGGATGGGAGGGCGTGGAAAGCCCGCCGATATCCCAACGGTCGCACATGGCGAAGAGGGGCAGGATGCCGATGGCTGCGTGCTCCACCGCGTGCAGGCCGCCCAGAAAATCTAGCCCTCGTCGCGTCACGTACCGCCACACCTCCGGCGGTACGTCCCACCACAACGCCACCGTCTCGAAGGTTTGCACGGGCATGTCCAGCCGCTCCTCGCCCAGCACCGCCTCCGAATACTGCTGCAACCGCCGGTAGCCGAGAATCTGGGAGGACACCCGCACCTGGCCGAGGTAGGCGGTGGTTGAGCCTAACTGACGGTGGGCCAGCGAGCGTTTGATGCGCACGTCGTTCCACTCCCGCGGCTGGGTGTAGTAATCTACCTCCACCGGACGAACGATACCACTCTGCATCTGCGCGTCGTACTGGGTAACCAGGTAGGTCTCGCCCTGGTGCAGGTAGATGGCTCCCGGATGCGCCCGCAGCGGTGCAGTCGCCGAGTCCATCTCCTCCAGGATGCGGTAGCCGTCGGCCTCGTTGAGAAGAACGAAGCGCTCGCCACCGGCCGAGCGCAAGCTGACGTCCTGGGCCGGATAGTCGCCGCGGCTGTAGAACCAGCGCTGGCCGCGGTAGTCCAGTGTTTCCTGCCGCTCCAATTGCACCATGGCCTCCACGAAACCAGGGCCGAACAGCAGTTCATCGTCGAACGCGGCCGCGCCGCTGCCCTGCTCCGGCTCCACCGAAAGCGGCACCTCGTGCGCTGCGCACGGCAGATGCCTCAGCAGTACGTAGACATTGTCAGGGTCAATGAGCGCATGCTCCAGCGACTGCCCGAAGAGCTCCCGCGGGTGGCGCATGAAGTATTGATCCAGGGGATTGTCGAGGCCGATAAGCATGGTCAACGAGGCCCGCTCGCCGCGTCCCGCTCGCCCCGCTTGCTGCCAGAAGCTGGCCACCGTGCCCGGATAGCCCACCAGCAGAGCGGCGTCCAGATGCCCCACGTCAATGCCCAGCTCCAGCGCCGTGGTGGCGGTCACCGCCAGCAACTCGCCTCTAAACAGCTCTTGCTCGATCTGTCGTCGCTCCCGCGGCAGGTAGCCAGCGCGGTACGCTTTCACCCGTCCGACCAGTTGCGGGGCCACCTCTTGCAGAGCCTCGCGAGCGTAGCGCAGGATCAGTTCGGCCACGCGGCGGGAGCGGGTGAAACAGATGCAACGTATGGACTGCTGCACCAGTTCCACGAGGAGGGCCGTGGCCTCAGCGTTGGCGCTGCGGCGGGCCGTGCGTGCCCGATCCACGAAGGGTGGATTCCAGAGCACGAAGCAGCGCGGGCCGTGGGGTGAGCCGTCGTCGTCCACCACGGTTGCCTCCAGTCCTGTAAGTAACCGGAAGTGCTGGGCGGGGTTGGCGATGGTGGCCGATGAGGCGATAAACTGGGGCTGACTGCCGTAGAATGCACAGACGCGGCGCAGCCTCCGCAACACGCAGGCTACCTGCGAGCCGAAGATGCCGCGGTATTGGTGCGCCTCGTCCAGCACGACGTAGCGCAGGCCACGGAAGAAGTTGGCCCAGAGGTGGTGGTTGGGCAAAATGCCCATGTGCAGCATGTCGGGATTGGTCAGGACGATGCGGGCTGTGCGGCGGATGCGGGAGCGGGCCGAGCGCGGCGTGTCGCCGTCGTAGGTAGCAAATGGCTGATGGCCGCTGGCTGATAGCGTACTGCCGCGCGCCAGCACGCGCAGCGTCCTCAGTTGATCCTGCGCCAGCGCTTTGGTGGGGAAGAGATAGAGGGCACGGGCGGTGCGGTGGGAGAGCAACGTCTGCAGCACCGGCACGTTGTAGCAGAGCGTCTTGCCGCTGGCGGTGGAGGTGGTCACGACCACGTTCTGACCATTGAGCGCCGCGTTGACCGCCTGGGCCTGGTGGGTGTATAGCCGCGGGGTGCCGGTGCGCTTCAGTGCCGCTCGCAGCGCTGCATTCAGTGGACGCCGCAGCTCGTCCTGAGCTCCGTCGAAGGGCTTGCCGTAGCGGGCCTTGCGCGCCGCCACCCGCTGCACGTGCACGATCTGCCCGCGGTAGAATCGCTGGCGTTTGATCTGTTGAAGGAAGGCGTCCGGCTTCATCTTGACACAAGCTAACCGACTGTGCTACAATGGATCTGGAGGTGGATTGAAATGGCTCAGGCTGTGAAGATGATAGCGGGTGCAACGCACTTCGGAAGTGCGTTGCACCTGTGAGCAGGTCCATGATGACGACAGCACTTGACAGACAACGCCAGACGTACGTGGCCGCGCTGGAGCGCTCACTGGACAATTTGGTGGCGCAACTGGCAGCTATGCCAGAGGTTGAAAGGGTAATCCTCTTCGGTTCCTATGCCACTGGTCGTCGTGATCTCTTCACTGACCTTGACCTGCTGGTCGTCATGCGCTCTTCTCTTGACTTCGTGAGCCGCACCGCTGACCTCTATCGGCATCTACGCACTGATGTGGACATGGATCTGTTGGTCTATACGCCCGAGGAGATAGCAAGGGTGGACGTGCATCCATTTGTGCGTCGTGCCCTCAGCGAAGGGAGAGTGCTTCATGAGAAGGCCCCCGCTGGCTGAAGGGATGCGCTGGCTCGATCAAGCCGATGAGGACTTACACTCCCGCTATCCCAATAGCCTGCCCGATGACATTCCGGCTCACGTCTACACACGTCGAGCTGCTGATGAGGCCGTCGCCTTGGCCGCAGATGCTGTCGCCTTTGTAGAGGCGCAGCTTCAATGCCAGGCGGAGTCAGACGGGGGCTAGCCCCTGATCCCTACTCGTCACCCTATCACAACGACCGCCGAGAACCCAGCACGGAAGCGCGCAAGCGCACGGAATGAGCGACCCGCAACGGTGCTGCTCTAAAGAGAACTATCCCGGTGTCTAGAGGTACGCAACCTGGGCGCTCAACTCTCCATCCCTTCCAGCCGCAGGAAGTGCACTCGGCCAGCCGCTGCACGTGCACGATCTGGCCGCGATAGAATCGCTGGCGTCTGATCTGCTGGAGGAAGGCGGCGGGATTCATGCTGCTATTCTACCACATCTGTACCAGAAAGACGAAGCCCCTTCCCTCATACACAAGAGGCGAAGGGGCGATCTTCTAGCACCCCCGGGGCGACTCGAACGCCCGCACACGGCTCCGGAGGCCGCTGCTCTATCCGCTGAGCTACGGGGGCATGTCTCGAAGTCTACCACAGAAGAGGAGTGTTGGCAAACTCTGCACCTGCCATCAGAGCCCGGAAGCGACTCCGGGCTCTGATTTGCATCTGTTCTGTTGGCGGACACTACTCGCCGAAGACGGCGTCCAGCATCTCGTCCGGCACATCCCAGACCACATCGTGGGGCGGGAGCTTCTCGTATTTCATGAACTCCGGCAGCCGGTCGTCAGCCCTAGTGAAGCCGGCGGCGGCGTTGAAGGCCCGCTCCTTGGTGATAATCTCCTTGCCGATGCTCATGATGTCCTCTGCCGTCCACTCCGTGCCCAGGACGCCGCTGCACTCCTCAATCATGCCCTCGAAGCCGCTGGCGATGTCCAGGATGGGGAAGGCGATGAACAGGCAGTGGCCGGTGGTGTCAATGAAGGCAGTGGAGTACTGGAAGTTGCGCGCCAGTTCCGTTTTGTCAATCTTGAGCGGATCCACCTTGCCTCCGACCCCGACGATCTCTGGGGCGATGGTGTAGCCCGAGGTATGGTCGGCGCCCATGGTGCTGATGGCGTAGGTGAAGCCGATGCCCTTGATGGCCCGCGGCTCGTAGGCAGGCATACTTTGCCCCTTGACGGTAGGACAGCGTATAACACCAAAGGTCTTGGCGGTCACCTCCGTGCCCTGGCTCAGGATGTGGCCCAGCGGCGTGCCCTTGTAGATTTCCTCCATCAACTCGATGGCGCGCTTCCCGTCGCCGAACTCAGCCAGTCCCCCCTCCATAGCCACAGCGATGGTGTCGCCGGCCTCAATGGTGTCCATTCCCAGGTCGTTGCACATCCAGGTCAGCTTACCGATGACATCCAGGTCGTCAATGCCACAGTTGGCGCCGAAGGCCCAGGTGGTCTCGTACTCGATGACGGAGACCAGTTCGCTGCCATCGGGGTTGGGGATGACGTTGGAGCACTGGATGATGCAGCCGGGGTGGCAGGGGTGGCCCATCGTGCCTACGCCACCTCGCTTTTCGCAGTACTCGGCCATGGCCTCGCCGGATATCTTGGCCGCGCCCTCGAAGCGGCCCTCGCGGAAGTTGCGGGTGGGCAGGCCGCCGGCCTCGTTGATGATGTTGACCAGGACGGCGGTGCCGTAGGTGTTGAGGGCGCCACCGGGCTTGGTGAGGGCATGCTCGCGTATCGCCTTGGTCAGCTTCTTGCGACCGGTGTTGAAGAGGTCCTTGTTGGCGATCTCCACTCCGGGTCCGTCCTTGCCATCCACGACGATGAACTTGAGGTGTTTGCTGCCCAACACCGCCCCCAGCCCGCCACGGGCGGAGTAGCGGCTGGGCCGGTTGTCTATATCGTTGAAGCAGACGCCGGAGTTGGCATAGCGTTGCTCACCGGCGACACCGATGCCTGTGATGCACACCTTCTTGCCGAAGCGGTTGAACAGCATGGGATAGACCTCGTAGAGGCCCTTGCCGGCGTACTCGTCGGCGGCGAAGAACTCGGCGCCGTCCTTGGTGATGTGCATCCCCCACCAGCCGTCGTCCTCGGGGTAGCCCTCGACGACGATGGCCTTTAACCCTAAGCGGGCCACCAGTTGCGGCCAGGCGGAGCCAGCGTTGGACTCCTTGATGCCGCCGGTGAGAGGGGACTTGCCGCCCACCGAGACCCGGCCCGAACTCGACGCGGCAGTGCCAGTGACGATGCCGGGGGCGAAGACGAGTTTGTTGTTCGGCCCCAGCGGGTGGCAGGTGGGATCCACCTCGTCGGAGATGAGCGTGGAGGTCAGCCAGCGGCCGCCCATCAGCTTGTACTTCTCGGGCACATCCTCGTAGGTGGCGGTGCGGTCGGTCATGTTGATACGCAGGATCTTAGCCATCTTGATTTACCTCCCAAATCTGAATTACAGAAATGCTGTGTCCCACATTCGCGGGACAACACTCAGGACGCTGGGGAAAGCATGTTCCACGGCTGTAACCACCTCCTTCCACTTTGTGGTTCAAACGCAAAAGAGGCATGCCTCCGCCTTCCTGGTTGGCTGTTCCGATAGCCAACGGTACAGGCGAGAAGTCTGCCTCCTTTGCGAACACGGCGGGCATAGGGATTGCTCCCCACACCTTATCGCTCATCTGTCCCGGAGGGAGCAGGATGAGTCGGAGGGCTATGTGATTTTCCTAGATCATGATACGCCACATGTGTCCATTTGTCAAGTCTCTGATCCCCCTGTCAGCGGTTGGCGGGCAGGCTACTTGTCTGGCTCCGTGTACGCGTGATGCACCCCTCGGTCCTGTCGCTGGTGGAACGTCTCTTGGAGTCGGGAGGTCATGTGGGCGCCAAAGCGATACTGGAACGGCCACATGCTCCGGCGATGGGAGATACCCACTCGGTCGCCATCGTACAACGTCAGGTCAAGGTCGGCGTCCAGGCCGGGCAGTGCGGCCAGATTGCCGTTGACGAAGGTGATGCCTCTTTCCTCCGCAGGCAGGCCCAGCCGCGCCAATAGCTCGCCCACCGTCGTCCCTTCGGCCATTTCCAGGTGCAGTTGAGCGTAGCTCCCTTGGCTTTGGTCGCCAGCATAGCGCGCCAGGGAGCCGTACAGCCATATTTCCAGTTTGATCATCTTCTTGACTCCATTTTCAAAGGACAACACAACGATTCGGCACTGCCTACGCGTACGCGGGGTTCAAGGTTCAGAACAAGGAAACAAGGAAACAAGGAAACAAGTAGACAAGGAAACAAGGAAACAAGGGAAGTTCGGCGTTCGGTGTTTAGCAGCGCTGAACTCCGAACCTGAAATCTGGAACCTTCGAACCTGCAACGGTGTCCAACCGCGCCTCAGCCGCCACCCACAGGCGGGAAGATGCCTACCTCATCGCCGTCAGAGAGGACGTGATCCTCCAGCCGGATGATGCCGTTGACGAAAACGACCTTGACCTTGTCGGCGGGCAGCCGCAACTGCCGGATCAATCGCTCCACGGTGGCACCATCTGACAGGTTCACCGGCAAAGCCTCGCCGATCTTCAGCTCAGGCTGATAGCGGCGCAAGGTGGCAAAGAGCTTAGCGATGAAGGCGCGAACAGGCACGGACAGACGCGGACCAACGACAATGCTCGGCACTGGCCCGCACCGGTCAGGTTGACTGGTGAGAAGTTCCCCACTCCTACCGGAAGTCCTTCGGATTGAGTTCCACTACCTCGTACATCGCCTCAATAGGAGCTATCTTCAGTACCTCTCCCAATGCTGCGCGGATGGCATCCTCATCGGGGGCATCCCAGAGGCAGAACATCTTGCTAGCATCCACCGCGAGCCAGCTGCCGAGCCATTCCGTGTCCGGCGCATCGGCCATGGAGACGGCCTGCACGGCTTTGAACAACGTATCCTGGGTCGCTTCCTCCGCCACAGGAGTGTGAACTACTACATACTTGGCCGTGGGTGCTTGGCTCCTCTCATTCTTGCTTATGCGGTGTACGAACACCCGCAACTGTCTTCCCGCAACGATGGGGCCTAGCTGATTCATGTGGTCGCGCCCTGATCTTTGGGCTCTGGGCGTGTTGCATCTGATCTAGGTCAAGGCGGGCGTAGTAGTCGGCGCTCAATCTCCTCGATCAGATAGAGTAGGTTTGGACTGTCGAAACTCAGGCCAGGTGCAGGGACGCGATTTCGTTTGATGTTTGGAGGAATGTGTTTGTGGTGAGGCTGTGTGCTGGCGAGAGTAGGATCGTTCGGATGGGGCTGGGGATCGTACCAGTAGAGACGCTCACCACCTCGATCTACAGCATAGCTGTAGCTTTGAATGACATTGCGGGCAAAGTTGAGGTCCTCCCAGACTGTCAGGGTAATATCATCGTCAAACTTGATGGTGCCCGTGACTTCAGCGAAGGCTGGACCATGCCGGATGACCACAAGGGCAGAATGGCGAATCGACGAGAACCTGTCCTGCAGAGAGTAAACCAGCC
>JGI24025J20009_10002278_pt1 | contig 13917 bp, 10 predicted proteins | sample Cruoilmetagenom3_FD_20009 | JGI IMG/M metagenome (IMG submission 20009)
AGCAGGTGCCAGGCCGGTTCACGACGAAAAGCCTTTGCTCGGCGCGAAGACTCACGGATTGCAGATGTTCGTGTATCTTCCAGCAAGCATGAAGCAGGACGTGCCAGAACGCTCCACGTAAGGGCTCTGGATATGCCTCGCATCGAAATCTGCAATTGGGGTTGAAAGCAGACGCATCAAATCGGCCGCCCTGCTTTTTACTCAAACAACACTTTGCAAGGCTCTGTTGGGCAAAATCCGATGCAGGGCCGAACACCCCTCAGCGCCCAGACAAGTCCGCTACAAAATTCGATGTCCATTGGTGGATGTCATCATTGCGGACAGTTTCCACCAGCGCAGCATAACGTCTTTTGCGTTCTTCGAGCGGCATATCCAGCGCAGTACGGATCGCCCGCGATAGATTGTCTGGACTGTGTGGATTTACCAAAATTGCATCCGTCAACTGATGGGCCGCCCCCGCAAATTTTGACAAGATAAGCACGCCGGGGTCCTCTGGATCTTGCGCCGCAATATATTCCTTTGCGACCAAATTCATCCCATCGCGCAGAGGCGTGACCAAGCAGATTTTTGCTGAGCGAAAGAAACCGCATAGCTCAGCCAGACTGTGCCCGCGGTTCACATAGCGGATGGGCACAATATCGACTTCTGAACGGGCCCCATTGATTTGGCCGGTTTTCTGTTCGAGCTCCGCGCGAATATCTTGATAGCTGTCGACATCTTCACGGCTTGGCGGGGCAATCTGGATATAAACCAGATCGCGCACCCGATCAGAGTTTTGGTCAAAGAACCGTGAGATTCCGTCGATCCGTTCGGGCAATCCCTTTGAATAATCGAGCCGGTCCACGCCAATCATAGCGGTGCGGTGACGGGTGCTTCCAAGCAGTCTTTGTTCGGCCTCTTGGGCTTCTGAAGTGGCGCCTTGAGCTTGAATGTGGTCCCAATCCACACCGATCGGATAAGCCCGCGCATAAGTAACCTTGCCCTCAAAACAGATTTCTCCGGTGTCTTCATTTACCTCAGCGCCAAGTTCTTTCGCGCAATAATGCTGAAAGCTGCCCAACCATTCATCGGTCTGGAAGCCGATCACATCATACTCCAGCATCGTACGCACCAAACGCTCATGATATGGGAGTGACACAAACAATCGCGCTGGCGGCCAAGGTGTGTGTAGGAAGAACCCGATCCGGTTCTTGACCCCACGCGAACGCAGTCGCTCACCCAGTGGCAGCAAATGGTAATCATGCACCCAAATCAGGTCGTCTGGTTCGATTAGCGGCGAGACGCTCTCAGCGAAATGCTCATTGACCCGCTCATACCCCTTGCCGAACTCATTTTCATATTCGGTCAAATCGAGGCGGTAGTGAAATAGCGGCCAAAGCGTGGAATTCGCATAGCCGTTGTAATATTCTTCGACGTCATGCGCGCTGAGGTCGATAGTGGCTGTTGTCACCCCGTCATTATTATTCAATTGGATGCGCCCGGTGGTCTCATCCGCTTCATTACCTGACCATCCGAACCAGATGCCACCGAATTTCTTCAAGGCTGAATTCAGCGCGCCTGCCAGGCCGCCTTGCGCGCCAGCCGCGCCGCGCGCCTTGGCTACAGCGACCCTGTTTGAGATGATGACGAGCCGGCTCATGATAGCCTCATCGTATTTCACTCCATTGGCGCGACAATAAGCCCGCGCAATTGATCACACCAACCAGCGAATAGGTCTGAGGGAAATTGCCCCACATCTCACCAGTTTCGAAATCCATATCTTCAGACAGCATTCCCGATCCTGTGCGGTGGCTCAGCATTGCTTCGAACAGCCCACGCGCCTCTTCATCGCGTCCAACCAAATGCAACGCCTCGATCAGCCAGAAAGTGCACACGTTAAAGGCGGTCTCAGGCAGCCCGAAATCATCTTCTGAGGCATAACGCAGCATATGCTCGCCGCGGCGCAGTGTTTTTTCAATCGCAACAAATGTGCTCTTAAAGCGAGGGTTGTCGGGTTTAAGAAACCGCAGTTCGACCATTTGTAGCAGGCTAGCATCCAAATAATCACTCTCGAAGCTGGCACCGTAATGTTCACCACTTTCGACCCAAGCCTCGCTTTCAATCTTTGCGCGAATAGCATCAGCGCGCCCGCGCCACAGCTTAGTGCGGTCAGCCTTATCCAAATGATCGGCGACATTGGCGAGCCGGTCGCAGGCCGCCCAGCACATCACTGCTGAATAGGTGTGCACCTCTTGGCGGGTGCGAAACTCCCACAAGCCCGCGTCGGGTTGATCATGCATGGCCCAAGCCATTTCACCAACTTCTTCCAAGCTGACAAAGTCAGCATCGTCAGCCATTCGCAGCAGTCGGTGGTCAAAAAAGGCTTGAGCCGTCGGTAGCACAATTTGTCCGTAACAATCATGTTGGATTTGCTTATAGGCCGCATTGCCAACGCGCACCGGGCCCATCCCGCGATAGCCCGATAGGTTTTCTGCAAAGTTTTCGTGCAGCTCGCTTTCACCCATGACCGAATATAGCGGCTGGATTTGCCCTCCTTTCGCGCCATCAATTATATTGCGCAGGTAAGCGAGATAATTCTCCAGCACGTCTAATGCGCCAAGGCGGTTGAGCGCTTGCACAGTATAATAGGAATCGCGGATCCAGCAGAAGCGATAATCCCAATTGCGCTCGCTGCCTGATGCCTCTGGGATGGACGTTGTCAGTGCGGCCACAATCGCGCCAGTTTCTTCGTGTTGGCACAATTTCAAGGCAATCGCGCAGCGGATCACATCTTCCTGCCATTCAAGCGGCAAATGCAACCCGCGAACCCAATTCCGCCAGTAACGCATCGTGTTCTGACTCATGCGGCGCAATTCGGACCGAACATTTCCAACAAATGGCTCATCGGGACCAAGGAAAAAATGTTGGCCGCTTTCTATGCGGTAACTGCGGCCTTCGAGAATATAACCAACCGGGGCATCCGTGCTCAGGCGCATCGCTTGATCGCCCAACAGATACCGAACGTGATTGGTGCCATTTGTTCGCTCGGCAACTTTGGCAGCGTAGTCATACATTGGCTGCAGCACGACCTTCATACGCGGCGCACCTGCAACAGGGCGCACGATCCTGGCGAACGCGACAGGCCGGTACATTCTGCCTGATCTTTCATAGCGGGGGCAAAAATCGCGAATCTCGACGGCGCTGCCGTCTTCAGCCTCCAGCTTGGTAACAAGGACGGGCGTATTGCGTTCATACCATTGGGTCACATTGCTCTGACCCTCTAGTTCGAAGCGCCAGATACCTGCGTCGCGATTGCCATTATTGAGCAGCGCACAAAAAACCGGATCACCGTCCACACGCGGCACGCAGCCCCAAACAAGCGCGCCTGACCGGTCAATCAAGCCGCTGATCTGGCAATTGCCAATCGGCCATAGATCGAGATCGGATTGCAATTTACTAGGCAGCATTTTTTCCTGATCGATCATAGGTTCAGCCAAGCATAGACGTCTTTCACGCCATTGAGTTTGAAGTTAGCATTGTTAGATGGCCGTTCACCGACAGCAATAGCCAATCCGCCAAATTTCTGGACTGCAATAAAGCCATCTTCATCGGTAACGTCATCACCAACAAATATAGGTTTGCTGCCAGCAAATGTTCGCGTGCCCATAAATGTGGCAATTGCAGAACCCTTGTTGGCGCCGGGGTGAACAAGTTCAATCACGCATTTGCCGCTTTTTATTGTTAGGCCAGACTGTTGTGCGATGATGGTAGCTGCTTCCTGGATCGCCGGCCCACGTGTAGGTGCATCGCGGAAATGAAGCGCCGCACCGTGGCGCTTGTTTTCGAATAATGCGCCATGGTGTGAGGCAAGCTGGCGCAATTTCGCGATGTCATCCGAGGGGATTGGTTTGAGCTTCGCCCCTAATGGCGCACCATCTACGCCTATCTGCTCTGCTCCGTGGGAACCCGCGCGGGCGATCTCTAGCTTTCCCAAATGCTGTTCTAAATTGCCCAGGTCGCGACCGGTAACGAGCGACAATCGGCCGTCAAATCTGTCCGCGAGCGCTTTGAGCCGCCCGGAAATATTGTCAGGCACTTCGATAGCATCAGGCCCCGCGGCAATTTCAATGAGCGTTCCGTCAAAATCCAGAAAAAGCGATACCGCTGAAGTCGACTCTAGTGAGGCCAGCGATGGAGGAAGAGGCAAGGCTGATCGGTTCATTCGATCACCTCTACGCTGCATTGCACCAATTTGTCACTGGCAATGCGAGCCTATTTATTGGCAGCGCGCTGGAAGCCTTGATGTTTCGGGCATGCGCTAAACATGCAACCCAGTCCAAATTTTGCGAAACAGTCGCGCATTGCTTCAAAGCTAATGCCGGCAATTGAGTGTCTTGTGAGTGGCAGGAATTGGGTCGATTGCGGAATGTCAGGTTGTGGCGAGCGAGGAACAAAAACTGCCCTTCAGCTAACGCCCCAATTGCAGCCGTTGTGAAAGTGTTATTCTGCATTCAGCCTAAAGCAGGCTTTGTCAGCATCCAAATAGCCATGGCGATCATTAACAAGTTCTCGGTCAAAGATACAAAGCCTAGCGGCTCGTTGCTGTCGCCGCCAACGCAAGCGCATTTCAGTTCTCTGTTGTCGATATAGACTGCCTTGAATATGCTTATAGCACCGATGCCGCCGATGGTCACCGCAACCGGAATGGAAATCCATCTGAGACCAGTTCGCTCAGGACTGCGCCGCGCACCAAACTTTCCCAATTACGCAAGACAATCAGCTTGTTCGGGCCCTGTACTTCTCAGAAGTTCAGGCTTTCGCGCACGGTTTCATTGACGATGCGGCCCTCATGCACATTCAGGCCCAGCTTAAGATGCGGGTCCTGCTCGCATGCAGCGATGCCCTTATTCGCCAAGGCCAAGCCAAAGGGCAAAGTGGCATTGTTCAACGCATAGCTGGATGTGTGCGGCACCGCGCCGGGCATGTTCGCAACGCAATAATGGATGATGTCATCCACCAGATAGGTCGGGTTTTCATGGGTGGTGGGCTTGGACGTTTCAAAACAGCCGCCCTGATCAATTGCTACATCCACCAGCACCGCCCGGTGCTTCATCAGCGGCAACATATCGCGCGTGACCAGACGCGGCGCATTGGCACCGGGAACCAGCACCGCTCCGATCACTACGTCAGCCTCTGTGATGGCGTTTTCAATCGTGCCAGCATTGGAATAGCGGGTGGTGGCGCGGCCTTGGAACATATCATCCAGCTCGCGAATGCGGGGCAGTGAGCGGTCAAGAATTTCGACATTCGCGCCCAAACCAACCGCCATACGCGCCGCCTGAGTGCCGACAACACCGCCGCCGATCACCACCACCTTGGCCGGGAGCACACCGGGCACGCCGCCCATTAAAATGCCGCGTCCGCCATTGTTCTTGTGGCTGGCTTGCGCGCTTGCCTCGATTGACAAGCGTCCGGCCACTTCGCTCATCAGGGCGAGCAGGGGCAGCGAGCCATCGGGCGCGGTCACCGTTTCATAGGCCACCGCCGAAACGCCTGATTCCATCAGGCCGTGCGCTTGGTCAGGATCGGGGGCGAGGTGGAGATAGGTGAACAGGATTTGCCCCTCGCGCAATTGGACCCATTCATCCGGCTGCGGTTCCTTGACCTTCACCACCATATCCGCGCGAGCGAAGATTTCTTCGGCTGTATCGACAATCGCGGCGCCAATCTTTTGATAATCCTCATCTGTTTTGGAGATGCCCAGCCCTGCGCCGGTTTCTACAATAACCTGATGACCGGTCGCGACATATTCGCGCACCGCCTCTGGCGTCAGGCCGACGCGATATTCGTGGTTTTTGATCTCTTTGGGAACGCCGATCAGCATTGGGATAGACTCCTGGGGAATAATCCGAGGGGATTTACCGCAAACCTTAGATATTTTCAATTGCAACTAATTTTATGCCGCCGAAAGAATTGAGTTATCGGGATCGTAGGTTCTTAGGGCCGCAGTATTCCAGAGATGCCCAAGCGCGAAAATCCAATTTTGGCACCGCCCCAGGCACATCTGTGCAGCCAGCCCAGCCCGCGTCATCGCGCGCGTCATCGCCCGCGTCACCGCCCGCGACAGGCCCGCCACAGGCCCGCCAATAGTTCATCCAAGGGTTGCCACCGCCTCTTCCCCTTATATTCAATCACTGCAATGAGTGGACCCAAGTGCTGCCAATCGGCAATCCACAAAAGTACAGGTTTAGAGAAAAAGCGCCTCATGAAGAAACGTCATATCAGTTTGGGTCTGCTTGCGGTCATCGGCATTGGTGCAGGCACTGCCGCCTATGTCGCTGCCCCCACAGTCCATGCAGGACAGCCCGGCGAAACGCCCGAATTGGGACGGTATGGCGACTATACCATTGGCACGCAGGAAATCGCCTTTACCCTGCCCGCAAGGATCAGTTTCACAAAACTGGGTATGGCGACAGGCGGGATCGAGACCAGCGACCGCACGCTGGATGTGCGGGTCTATTACCCGGCACACGGTGATGCTGCCGGACAGCCGATCGCCTATCAGCATACCATGGAACCGCCCGCGATGGACCCAGTCACACTGGAGTTTGCAGGCCGTGCCTTTGCTGATGCAGCCCCTGTCAGCGAGGGTCAGTTCCCGCTGGTAATCATGAGCCATGGCTTTAACGGATGGAGCACCCAATTCAGCAATCTGGCCGAACATATCGCCTCACGCGGCTATGTCGTGGCCTCGATCGATCATGCTGACCGCAAGCTGGAAGGGATCCCAGATTTCGTCCATTCCTTTGCCAATGTGTTGGCCAGCCGTTCGTTGGATCAACGCGATATTTTGGCGCAATTGGTTGAACGCAGCACGGGCGATGAGGGGGTGTTTAACCTGATCGATGCCGAACATATCGGCCTGATCGGCTATTCCATGGGCGGATATGGCGCCTTGGCGACGGCTGGCGCGGCCTATGATTACGACAGCGAAACTTTCACAACCGTTCCGGCTGATGCGATGGAGCCGCTGAAGGTCGCAGCAGACAGTGCGGCCCCGATTGATGCGGTCATTGCCTTTGCACCTTGGGGTGGTCAGCCAGACAATCGGGTGTGGTCAGCCGCCAGCCTTGCACAGGTTACCGCGCCTGTTTTGGTGGTGGGCGGCAGCCAGGACGATGTTGCTAACCATGCCGAGGGGATCAGCTGGATCTTTGACCAATTGTCCGGCGCTGACCGGCACATGTTGGTCTATCGCGAGGCGCGCCACAACATTGTCGGCAATGCCTTTGATGTGCCTGAGGATGCACCGTTCCGAGTGGCTGAATTCTTGAACGAACCGGTGTGGCGACAAGACCGGATCAATGGGATCAATCAGCACTTTGTCGCCGCCTTCCTCGACCTGCATCTGAAGGGCGATGGGGACAAGGCGAGCTATCTGGATGTGCCCACGACCAACGCCAATGACAGCCAATGGGAGGTTTCCTTTGGCGAGCAGCTGAACGGAACATTCGCAGGGCCTGACGAAGCGCAGCATTGGCGCGGTTTCCAACGCCGCTGGGCAGTGGGACTGGACATGCAGCGCAAGTCAGCGGGCGAATAGGAAGCGTCCCCATTCCCGTTGCGCAAACAAAAGGCCGCCCGGATCGCTCTGGACGGCCTTTTTTGTCAGCTGTGTCAGCCGCGCATTAGGCGACGACATTGTCTTTCTTTACCGTGATAACTTGCGGATAGGTAAATTCCTTCAAGCCATCCAAGCCATATTCCGCGCCAAAGCCGGACTGCTTGTGTCCACCAAAGGGTGAGAATGGCGACAGGTGGAGATACTCGTTGATCCACACAGTGCCGGTTTCCAATTGCTCAGCAATCTCGACACCCTTGTCAGTGTCACCGGTCCAAACCGCACCGGCCAGACCATATTCGGAATCGTTGGCACGCTGGATCACTTCGCTTTCGGTCGAGAATTTCATCAGCGGCATAACCGGACCAAATTGCTCTTCGGCCACGATGCGGGCATCTTCTGGCGGATTATCCATGATGGTGATCGGAACGTAATAGCCTGTGCCGGATGGATCGACATCGCCGCCAACCAGGAATTTATAGCCATTGTCCTTGGCGTCATCGATCAGCTCAAGCACGCGCTCGTACTGTTTCTTGTTCTGGATCGGACCAACACCAGTGCCCTGCTGCGAACCATCACCCACGGTGACCGTCTTGGCATATTCAACCAAGGCTGCGCTCAGCTCATCATAGATATCTTCGTGGATATAGATGCGCTTGGCAGCGACACAGATTTGACCCGCGTTAGAGAAGCTGGACCAGAACAATTGCTCTGCCACCTTCTGAGGATCGGCATCGGGCATCACGATTGATGCATCATTGCCGCCCAGCTCCAGCGTGATCCGCTTCAGATCGGCGCTGGCGCCTTCCATGATTTTCTTACCCGTCGCGGTCGAACCGGTGAAGGTGATCTTGTTGATATCAGGGTGGCCAGTGATCAACGGTCCAAGGCTGTCTTCGCCCGTGATGATGTTGACCGTTCCAGCCGGAACCTTGTCCGCGATCAGCTCTGCCATGCGCAAGGTTGTCAGCGGTGTGAAGGGCGAAGGCTTCAGCACAATCGTGCAACCGCTCATCAAAGCGGGCACAATTTTCTGAACCGCCATCATGACCGGGAAGTTCCACGGCACAATGCCGCCAACAACGCCAACCGGAACGCGGCGGGTGCGCGACAAACGTACATCGCTGTCTTCGTTCACCACGTCTTCAAGCTGCAAAGTCGCTTGCGCAGCAGACATGCCCGCAGCGCCATAAATTTCGCCTTTGGCTTGATCATAGGGCTTGCCCTGTTCGCTGGTCAGCAGGCGATAAAGTTCATCCGCATTTTCCTTGAGCACGCCAGAGATCGCCATGCAAACCGCCTGGCGTTCTTCAAAGGAGGTTTTCCGCCAGCTTTCAAACGCAGTTCGAGCCGCAGCAACCGCTTGGTTCAGCTGTTCTTCGCCAGATGCAGGCACTTGGCCAATGACTTCTTCATTGGCGGGATTGACCACATCAAGCCATTCGCCTGTGTCGATCATTTTGCCATTGATCAGGTTTTTATACTGCGTAGCCATATCTGCCTCTCTCCAATTTTCAAATTGCCTACACTGCAAATGGAAATGGCTCCATCGTCTTGCAAGTGCATGACCGGATTTGTCGGGCAATATACGCGGTGAAGCGCCTCAACGCGCCTATCCATTGCGCTATGCAACTCAATTCTGCAAAAGGCCAATCGCAAAACCGTTTGCCAAAGCCGACAGCTTCATCCGTAAATCCTTGCCTGATCGCATTGTGCTGGAGTGAAAACCGGGTAAATTTTCCAGCTCGACGAAATTGGCGCGGGTTAAGACCCATTTGCTAACCATTCCTTTGCCTCTTCACGCCAATCAGGGCTACATCACAACCATGCAGCGCGGCGAGAAAAGGGAATACTAATGTCTAGTCCATGGACCATCGGGATCATTGGTGGATCGGGCCTCTACGCGATTGAGGGGCTGGAGGATGCGCAATGGATTGAGGTAAAATCACCTTGGGGCGAGCCATCTGACGAGGTCCTTTGCGGGCGCATCGGCGATGTGCGGGTGCGGTTTCTGCCACGCCATGGCCGCGGTCACCCAATCGCGCCCAACGATCTGAACGCGCGCGCCAATATTGATGTGCTCAAACGCACCGGCTGCACTGATGTTTTGGCGATCTCTGCCGTGGGCAGCCTGCGCGAGAAGATGGAACCGGGCCGCTTTACCGTGGTCGAGCAATTTATCGACCGGACCATGGGCCGCCCCTCAACATTTTTCGGATCGGGCTTTGTCGCGCATGTTTCCATGGCAGACCCAGTATGCCCGCGCCTGTCCGACATGGCCGCCAGCGCGATTGCGGCCGCTAAGGGCAAGATCTCTACCGGCGTGACCTATCTGGCGATGGAAGGCCCGCAATTCTCCACCCGAGCCGAAAGCCGGATGTACCGCGAATGGGGCGCCGATGTGATCGGTATGACCGCTATGCCCGAAGCCAAACTCGCCCGCGAGGCAGAGCTGCCCTATGCGCTGGTGGGTATGGTGACCGATTATGATTGTTGGCGCGAGGGCGAAGCAGTGGACGTGATGCAAGTCGTCGCGCAGATGCAGAAGAACAGCAAAATCGCGCGCGAACTGATCACTAAGTTCATCGAAGACCTGCCCGACACCCGCGAGCCTTCTCCGATTGATACAGCGTTAGAGGATGCGATCATCACCGCACCAGATAAGCATGATCCGGTGCTGATGGCCAAATTGGATGCGGTGGCCGGGCGGTTGGTAAACCCAGCCTAAGCCCCAGACCTAATGCAAGCCTAAACCTTGGAAAGGCTGGCCAGATTCTGACGGATTTCCTCGACCGATACCACATCACCATATTTGGAATTCATGTCGAACAGATTGGCCCGATGAACTTCCTCATGGCGATCGCCCACAGCTTCTTCTGCGACAATCGGAATAAAGCCATGCTGGCACGCATCCACGCAGGTTGCACGGATACAGCCGCTGGTGGAAACGCCAGCGATAATCAGGCTATCTTTGCCATTGGCGGTCAAAGTAGAGGCCAGCGATGTGCCGAAAAAGGCGCTGGCATATTGCTTGGAAATGACCAACTCATCCTCACGCGGAGCCAACCCTTTGGCCCATGCGCCCATCGGATTGCCCGCCACGAAATTGCGCAAAGCCCCCACCTTCTGAGTAAACCGGCCACCATCCTTCATCGAGGGGTGAAACGCGACATTGGTATAGATGACCAGCAGACCGGCAGATCGCGCCGCTTCTAACAAATCGATTGCAGCGGCCAGCGTGTCTTCGACATCGGCATAAAGCGAACTGTCTTTGTTGAAATAGGCTTCGACCAAATCGACCAGGATCAGCGCCGGCGTCTTGCCGAAACCGATCCTGCCGTCGAATACGCCCGAGTAACTCTCGGCAAAACCGTCACCGCTCACCATGATACTCCGTATTGCCTATCTACTGAGCCGGATTGTCGATCAGAACTTATAACCAACCTCTACACCAAAGCGGCGTAGATTGCCTGGCGAGTTGAACGACCCGCCAAATTCAATCGAAGGGATGACTTCGTTGAGATACTTCTCATTGGTCAAATTGTCCGCAAAGGCGGTCAACGACCAAGTGTCTGTCTCAACCCCGATCCGCACATCCAGAACCGAGAATTTGTCACGCTGTGTGATCGAATAATCCGCATCACCAACAAAGGCTGGCAGCGCCAACGCAGAGCCCGGCAACAACCCACTAAACAGCGTTGGCGAGGTGTTCTCTTGCACCGTGTGGAACCAGGTTGGGCCGGTGATTCGGTAATCCGCGCGGGCCACAAAATCCAACGTGTCGGTAACTGGCAGATCAAGCTGGGTGCCCAAATTGATCGTGTAATCGGCCGTATAGGGCGATTCATTGCCGACCGTTACAGGGCGGGAAGCATTTTCCTTGATCTCGCTCTCGGTCACATTGGCAGAACCAAACACGGACCAACCCGGCATGATTTCAGCGGCCAAGTTCAGCTCGCCGCCATAAACCTCGACCTCGTCAATGTTCGAAACAACCCGCAACAGACCAAAGTCGCCTACGAAGAACTCAAAAAACTGCAGGTCATTTATGGTTGTGTAATAACCCGCCATATCGAACGTCACTGCACCGTCGAACAGCTCGCCCTTCAAGCCGGCTTCTAACGCGCTGGAGGTTTCCTTATTATAAACATCTTCGATCAGCACAGTGGTACCGATGAATTGGTTGAGGGCCTGATCTACAATCGCGGCAGAGCCCTGATTGTTGAAGCCGCCCGACTTAAAGCCGATGCCCCAGTTGGCATAGAAATTGATGTCGTCAGACACAGCATACCGCAGCGACAATTTTGGCTGCAATTGCTTGAATGTTTTCGACTGGTCGGGGATCGCGCCAAAGGCTTGGCCAGGGTTGATCGGACCACCAGTGAACGGATCGGTTGCATTGGGGACCAGATTGCTGACGCTGCGATCTTCTACATCATAACGCGCCGCCAAGCCGAGCTCGAAGCCGTCGCTGACTTCGAAATCGAGCGAGCCAAACACCGCATAAACATTGGTTGAGAAATCATCATTGTACAATTGTGTGGTCGGGTTGTTGGAATTGGCATCGTTGAACAATTCCTCGCTCACACCAAAGCCAAGGTCCGCGCCAACGCTGACGCCCACTTCGCGATTAATGTGCAGGTAATACGCGCCCAACTGCCAATCGATGTAACCATCATCGGTTGAAGCCAGCCGCACTTCTGCGCTGAAATCGTTCTGTTCGCGAATTTGCAGCTGCGTACCATCGCAAGTGGTTGGGCTGTATCCGCCAAAGGTTGAGCCGGCAACCGGATCAAAGATGAAGGGAACCGGCGTTTGGCCGATGAATGTCGGCGCATTCAATGGGAAACCGGTCAATTGCGCCGTGGTGGCAAAGCAGGAATTGGAAGCGTCGATAGATGCCTGCGTTGCCCCGGGAAAAGTGAAACGAGCAAAGTCAGCCGAGGTGCCTTCGGCTGTCAGCGCCTGCGATACGTCGCTATACAGCATCCATGCGGTCAGCTCTACCGTTTCGAACTGATGCGTGATCTTGGCAGATGCCTCAAGAGTTTGCTGTTCATTGGCAGAATCAATGTTGGAATAATATCGAAATGGGTGGTCGTTCACATCTTCAAAAAAGCCGGGATCAACTCCGGCAAAATTTGGCAGGTGAAACGCAGAGTTATAGTTGATCGAGCCACCCGACAGATCAGCATAGCGTGCTTTCACGTCCAGTTCTGTATTGGGACCAATATCGGCAAGGAAGCGACCATCGATTGACCAGATTTCCTGATTATCAATCGAGTCTTCGCCGGTAAACTCATTGGTGTAGAAACCGTCGGTGGTGTCGTAGCTGCCCGATAAGACCAGACCAGCATTGTCGCCCAATGGCGTGGAGATATGCGCGGATGCTGAATAGGTGCTGTCCTCAGCGGCAGAAACCTTGATGCCACCTTCCAAAAAGTCGCTCGGCTTCAGCGTCTGGATCACAATCGCACCGGCGGCCGCATTGCGACCATACAAGGCACCTTGGGGACCTTTCAGAATTTCGATCTGGCGTAGGGTGCCTTGGTCTTGGTTCAGCTGAGCTGTGTTCGTTTTGAGGATACCGTCCACCACCAATGCGACAGAACTTTCCGCATCGCGCGCGCCGTTGATGCCGCGAATGTTGATCTGGGTATCACCTGCTTCAGCGGTGCCGGACACAATGGTGACCCCCGGCGTAAGCTGAACAAATTCGTCTGCCCGCTCAATCCCTGTTTTTTCCAACGTATCTGCTGTGAAAACGGTGATCGCAGAGGGAACTTCTGCCAATGTCTCGGACTGACGGCGAGCCGTTACGATAATCGCATTGCCCGAAGCTTCTTCCTCAGCTGCCTGAGGAGCTGGCTGCGCATCTTGCGCCAAAGCCGGTGAAGCCGAAACGATCGCGGCCAGTGCCGCACCAGAGGCGAGCGTAATTTTACTTGTCTGCTTCATCGCAAATTCCCTGTTTCAGGCGGTTGTACCGCTCAGTATCATCAATCTATCACTTGGCTTGCTATCACTTCGCTTGGCAGTCTACTTCGTTCCACGAGCCCCTTTGGGAGCACTTTACCGAAAAGATAATCTTCCACCCATTGCACCAGCATCTCACCCTTTTGTGGGCAACATAGAGCTGGCGTGCGTCACATCTGTGCAGGGCCCATTCCATGCAATGGCCAATCTCGCCTAACCGATCAGATGCAAAATCCTCTGGTGGTCTTGACTTGCCCTCTATTGTATACAATTCCACGCGGTCAAGGAAAAAGATTTTCTTGGGGTCTGGCGCAATGTGGTGCCGGTCTAGGGTAGGTCTA
>JGI24025J20009_10002280_pt1 | contig 13901 bp, 15 predicted proteins | sample Cruoilmetagenom3_FD_20009 | JGI IMG/M metagenome (IMG submission 20009)
TGGGTAGTTTGACTGGGGCGGTTGCCTCCTAAAAGGTAACGGAGGCGCCTAAAGGTTCCCTCAGCACGGATGGAAACCGTGCGTTGAGTGTATTGGCATAAGGGAGCTTGACTGTGAGACTTACAAGTCGAGCAGAGACGAAAGTCGAGCAAAGTGATCCCACGGTGCTGTGTGGAAAGGCCGTGGCTTATCGGATAAAAGCTACGCTAGGGATAACAGGCTTATCTTGCCCAAGAGTTCACATCGACGGCAAGGTTTGGCACCTCGATGTCGGCTCGTCGCATCCTGGGGCTGGAGAAGGTCCCAAGGGTTGGGCTGTTCGCCCATTAAAGCGGCACGCGAGCTGGGTTCAGACCGTCGTGAGACAGGTCGGTCTCTATCCGTCGTGGGCGTCTGGAGATTTGAGGGGGGCTCTCTCTAGTACGAGAGGATCGAGAGGGACAGACCTCTGGTGTGCCAGTTGTTCCGCCAGGGGCATCGCTGGGTAGCTATGTCTGGTTAGGATAAGCGCTGAAAGCATCTAAGTGCGAAACCTACCCCAAGATGATATCTCCCACCCCGGTGATTTATTACCGGGGGTAAGACCGCAAGTAGACTACTTGTTTGATAGGCGGCGTGTGTAAGAGCAGTAATGTTTTTAGCTTAGCCGTACTAATGGTCGAGGGCTTGCCCCGCTTCAGCTTTGGTGTTAGACTTACCGTCCTATTTCAATAGAATTCATATATGATTTTTGATGGCCTCCTGGTGGTTAGAGCGGGGTGGAACCACCCGTTCCCATACCGAACACGGAAGTGAAACGCCCCAGCGCAGACGATACTGATGGGGTAACTCTTTGCGGAAAATATGCCACTGCCAGGAGGCTTTTTTTGTTCCCCGCAACCTTTGACTTTATTCGCCCTCCTGCTCTATAATAGATATCCAAATAGACAACCGACGGCGGCCCCGAGGAGAAGAGATGACCAGCCGATTTGAGAAATTCTCAGAGCGAGCGCGGCGGGTGCTTACCCTGGCCCAGGAAGAGGCACAGCACTTTAACCACAGCTATATCGGCACCGAGCACATTCTGCTCGGCCTGGTGCGAGAAGAAGAAGGGGTAGCAGCTAAGGTGCTGGTCAACCTGGGCACCGGCTTAAGCAAGGTGCGTTCCGCCGTGGAATTTATTGTCGGGCGCGGCGAGAGACCATCCAGCGGTGAGGTCGGACTCACCCCCAGGGCCAAACAGGTCATTGAACTGGCAATCGACGAGGCACGCCAGCTCGGTCATAACTACATCGGTACCGAGCACCTCCTGCTGGGGCTGCTGCGCGAGGGGGAAGGGGTAGCCGCTGGAGTACTGGACAGCTTTGGTATCACCCTGGAGCGGGCACGTGCTGAAACCACCCGCATTCTCAGTCAGGGTACCTCTAGAACCAAACTTGCCCGCTCCACAAGCCGGACCCCGGCCCTGGACCAGCTAGGCGTCGACCTGACAGCAGCCTCCCGCGCCGGGAAACTTGACCCTGTCATCGGACGAGTCAAGGAAATCGAGCGGGTAATTCAAATCTTAAGCCGCCGCACCAAGAATAACCCCGCCCTCATTGGTGAACCGGGAGTGGGGAAAACGGCAATCGTCGAAGGCCTGGCTCATCGTATCGTCGCTGGTGACGTACCGGAAACACTGGAGGGAAAACGGCTGCTAACACTGGACATGCCGGCAGTAGTAGCCGGAACGAAGTACCGGGGTGAGTTTGAAGAACGGATGAAGAAGGTGATCGACGAGCTAAAAACCGCCGGAAACTGCATCCTGTTTATTGACGAGTTCCACACCATGGTGGGAGCAGGGGCAGCTGAGGGAGCGGTTGACGCGGCCAATATTCTCAAGCCATCACTGTCACGGGGAGAATTNCAGTGCATTGGCGCCACCACCCTTGATGATTACCGTAAATACGTGGAACGNGATGCGGCTCTGGAACGGCGCTTTCAGCCTGTCCTNGTAGAGGAGCCATCTACCGACCAGACCCTGGAGATACTGCACGGNGTTAAGGAACGCTACGAGGAGCATCACAAACTCACCATCAGCGATGAGGCACTGGCCGCAGCGGCAACACTGGCTGCCCGGTATATACCTGACCGCTTCCTGCCTGACAAGGCTATCGACCTGGTTGACGAGGCTGCGTCCAGGGTAAGGATTAGATTCCGAACAATGCCCATTGACCTGAAGGAAACGCGGCAGCTTGAGGATAGCGTGCGCAAGGACAAAGACGAGGCCCTCGCCACCCAGCAGTATGACTACGCCGCTGAGCTCCGCGAGCGGGAGCTTCAACTCGAGGAAAAAATACACAAACTGGAAGAGGAGTGGCATGCCGGGCTGGAACAGGAAAAACCGGTAGTTACTGCTGAGGATATTGCCGAAGTGGTCAGTATGTGGACCGGTATCCCCGTAGTGCAGCTGGCCAGTGAGGAGACAAGCCGGCTGCTCCACATGGAGGAGGCATTGCACAAGCGCATTGTGGGGCAGGACGAGGCAATCAACATCATCGCCAAGTCAGTAAGACGGGCCCGGGCCGGGCTTAAAGACCCGCGACATCCCATTGGCAACTTCATCTTCCTCGGCCCTACCGGCGTCGGCAAGACGGAGCTGGTCAGGACCCTGGCTGAGTTCATGTTCGGCAGCGAGGACAGCTTGATCAGGCTGGATATGAGCGAGTTTATGGAGAAGTTCGCTGTCTCCCGTCTGGTAGGAGCACCGCCGGGATATGTTGGCTACGAAGAAGGGGGACAACTGACCGAGGCAGTGAGGCGCAAGTCATACTGCTGCATCCTCCTGGATGAGATCGAGAAGGCCCATCCCGACGTGTTCAATATACTGCTGCAGATATTTGATGATGGCCACTTAACCGACGCCAAGGGGCGGCGCATTGATTTTCGCAACAGCATTATTGTTATGACCAGCAATATCGGGGCCGAGCTAATCAGGAAAGGCTCTACCATCGGCTTCACCGTCCGTGACGAGGCCAAGACCAGGCAGGAGTCCTATGAGCGGATGAAGGAGAAGCTGCTCGGCGAACTGAAGAAGGCTTTCCGCCCCGAGTTTCTAAACCGTATTGACGGCGTAGTCGTATTCCATCCCCTGAGCAAGGAGCATATCCGCAAGATAGTCGACCTGATGCTGACCACGGTCGCCCAGCAACTGGCTGAGAAGGAAATAAAGCTGGAGGTAACTGAACCAGCTAAAGACTTCATCGGGGAAAAGGGTTACGATGAGGTCTTCGGCGCCAGACCGCTGCGGCGGGTTATTCAGAACATGATTGAAGATAAACTATCGGAAAGCCTGCTCCGGGGTAACTTCCGGGAAGGGGACACAGTNGTAGTTGACCTGGAAGGGGAAGAAATCGTAGTCCACCCNCCAGCCGTAAAGGCGCTGNNGGGANATGACAAAGTATAAGGCACTATGTTAAAATAGGCNNNGTCTGGGAAGGGCGGGGAAACTGAGATAGCAAGTGAGCCGCCCTTTTAATTGGGCAAAAATCGGAGCAGGTTAAGCTAAAGGATAAAGGGAGATGGGTGTAGACTGGGGATTAGCAGGACAGATCGGAGGCATTGGCTTTACTCTTGTCTTCGTAGTGCTGCTCGTTCTAGCCCTGGCTGTATGGCTAGTAGGATTAATAATTAGTAAAGCCACCGCCAGTAAGGGTGAAACCGGTAACAAGAAGAAAGGAGAGTAGAAATTGGCACAGGAAAAAGTTGAGTTCCCGATAACAGGTAAAGTAATCAGCGTGAACGTCAAACAGGGAGATACGGTGAGTGAAGGAGACATCCTCTGCCTCCTGGAATCAATGAAGATGGAAAACCCTATACTGGCCCCGGTGGGAGGCACAGTTAGTGAGATAGGTACTTCTGCCGGGCAGGTGGTTGAGGTTGGTGAGGTAGTCGCCGTCATAGAATATTAAGGGGAATAAGTTGCTAGAACTCTTTGAGCTCGGTTTTCTCCACCTTACCTGGGGTTCCGTTTTAATGCTCCTTATTGGCGTAGTCCTCTTGTATCTGGGCATCGCCAAAAAAATGGAACCGCTGCTCCTCGTACCCATCGGTTTCGGGGTAATCCTGGTCAACCTGCCGCTGGGTGGGTTGATGGAGTGTATCGTTAATGGGAATGTGGTCGAGGCATATGCTCTTGGAGGTGAGCCCGCCGGCTTAATTTCCCGGGTATTCCGCTACGGTCTCGCCTGGGAGATAATACCCTGCTTCATCTTCCTCGGTCTGGGGGCAATGACTGACTTCGGGCCACTTCTCGCCAATCCCAAGACCTTAATCCTTGGCGCTGGAGCGCAGTTCGGGGTTTACTTCGCCTTTTTCGTCGCTTTACTGCTTGGTTTCAGCATCAATGAAGCCTGCTCTATCGGCATCATTGGTGGTGCCGACGGACCGACCACCATCTACCTGACTAACAGGCTCGCTCCCCATTTCATCGGGTCAACCGCAGTCGCCGCCTATACCTACATGGCACTGGTGCCTATCATTCAGCCCCCCGTGATAAAACTGCTCACTACCAAGGCGGAGCGGGCAATATACATGAAACCCCAATTGAGGGCGGTGTCCAAGCGGGAAAAACTCATCTTCCCGATAATGGCAGCCATCATCATTATCCTGCTGGTACCCAAATCGGCTCCCCTCATTGGCATGTTCATGTTTGGTAACCTGCTGAAAGAAAGCGGGGTTACCGACCGGCTGGCTGATACCGCGGCCAACGCCTTTATGAATATTCTCACCATCCTCCTCGGTATCAGTGTCGGCTGCTTTATGAGCGCCGAGGCCTTCCTGAAGGTAGAAAGCCTGCTGGTATTTGCCCTGGGCTGCGTTGCCTTTGCCTCTTCCACCGCCTTCGGTGTATGCCTGGCCAAACTGATGAACGTGTTTTCCAAGGAGAAAATTAACCCCATGATAGGCGCCGCCGGTGTCTCGGCAGTGCCAATGGCCTCCCGCGTCGTCCAGAAGATGGGTCAGGAGGCCAACCCGAGGAACTTCCTGCTGATGCATGCTATGGGCCCCAATATCGCTGGCGTTATCGGTACCGCCACTGCCGCCGGCATATTCCTGGGTATGGTAGGATAAACAACCGTCCTGCGCCAACCTTTCCTCCAAGGTGCCCTTGCATTACCGCCCGAAATCAAGTAAATTGAGCCCATGGGCACGTCGGATAAAAGGACCGTCTTTATCTGTCAGCAGTGTGGCAAGGAGAGCCTGAAGTGGCTGGGACGCTGCCCCAACTGCCAGCAGTGGAATACCTTCGTTGAAACCACGGTCACCAGGGATGCTCCGTCCCGCACCCTAACCCCGGAAAGTCTGCCCCGGGAGCTGGCTCAGGTGGCAACTGGCGCCACCGACCGCATCCCACTCCCCTTAAGTGAATTCAACCGGGTGCTTGGCGGAGGGATAGTACCGGGCTCACTGGTACTCGTCGGGGGCGACCCTGGTATTGGCAAATCAACCCTTCTGCTCCAGGTATCGGCCCGGATAGCTGGCATCCAGAGCAAGGTCGCCTATGTCTCCGGTGAGGAAACACCCGGGCAGATTAAGCTCCGCTCCCAGCGCCTGGGGGTACCGGGGGAGGGGCTATACCTTCTGGCTGAGACTGACCTTGAGATTATCCTCCAGCAACTCACCGAGCTATCACCCCGCCTGGTGGTCGTCGATTCCATCCAGTCAGTCTCCCTCCCCGAACTGGACACAGCCGCCGGCAGCATAACCCAGGTACGAGAATGCACCCTGAGACTCATGCACTGGGCGAAACACAGCCGGACTCCTGTCTTCATCACCGGACATGTGACCAAGGAGGGGGCTATTGCCGGACCGAGAGTGCTGGAGCACATTGTCGATGCGGTGCTCTACCTTGAGGGGGAGCAGTTCAGCGCCTACCGGCTACTGCGCTGCGTTAAGAACCGCTTCGGTTCTACCAACGAGGTAGGCATCTTCGAGATGCAGGAGCAGGGCCTGGTCGAGGTAGACAACCCCTCGCAGGTCTTCCTGTCGCAGCGGTGGGGCGAAGGAGTAGGCTCAGCGGTAATACCCACCCTTGAGGGCACCCGCCCCCTGCTGGTAGAGATTCAAGCCCTGACCACCCCCACCAGCTTTGGCTTACCCCGACGTACCGCTAACGGGGTTGATTTCGGACGGCTACTGCTGGTCACCGCCGTGTTGACCAAGCGGGTCGGCCTGAGGTTGGGTAATCAGGATATCATCGCCAACGTTACCGGGGGACTTAAAATCAGCGAGCCGGCAGCCGACCTGGGGCTGGCCCTGGCGATTGCCTCCAGCTTCCGTGACATGAGAGTCGACCCCAATCTAATGGCGGTGGGCGAAATTGGACTCAGCGGTGAACTCCGCACTGTTTCTCAACTGGAGCGACGGCTGGCCGAGGCCGCCAGATTGGGATTTAAGCGCTGCATCGTGCCTAAAGTCAGCCACAGGTCTCACGTACCTGACATTGAGCTTATCCCGGTGAGCAACTTAAAGGAGGCAATAGCCAGAGGACTCCTCAGGGATAAGACTAAAGCCCCGGCTAGCGAAAGCTGAACGGGGTCAGCCTCAAGATAATCGGCTACCTTCATCCCCGGCCTCCTTGTCCCTGCCCCGGTATACCATCATTTACCTGCGGTGGATATAGAAGAGCTTTTGCTTTATAATCTTATGGGAAGATGACCAACCAGCAAAGAGTAGGTGCCGTTATCGCCGCCGCCGGCTCAAGCCGGCGGATGGATGGAGTAGACAAGATACTGGCTCCACTGGATGGAAAACCCATCCTGGCCCGGGTTATCGATGCCTTTGAAGGATGCGGTGAGGTCGACCGGATTGTTATCGTCGCAAGTGAGCAAAACCTGAAGCGGTGCCAGCAGCTAGTCAAAGAGCACAACTGGCCCAGGGTAGCCGGGGTCTGGCCCGGCGGTGAGCGCCGCCAGGACTCGGTCATGGTGGGACTGGGGCATCTTGACAATTGCCACTGGGTGGTAATCCATGACGGCGCCCGCCCCCTAGTAACGGCAGACCTGATCAGCCACGGGCTTGCGGCCGCTACCGAAACCGGTGCCGCTACCAGCGCCGTCCCGGTCACCGATACCATCAAGCTGGCCGGTGATGACCACATCATCCGGGAGACGCTACCGCGGCATAAGCTGTGGGCAGTGCAGACACCGCAGGTATTCCGCCTTGATATAATAGCCGGGGCCTACCGTCAGGAGGCAGAGGCCGAGGTAACCGACGACGCCTCACTGGTAGAGAGGGCGGGCTACCGGGTCAAACTGTATATGGGTGCTTATGAAAATATAAAGGTGACCACTCCCCAGGACCTGGCTTTAGCCGAGGTCCTGCTCAGGAAGCGTGGAAAGTAGGATGCGTGCTGGGATAGGCTATGATGTCCACCCCCTGACCCCGGGGCGCCGGCTGGTGCTGGGTGGAATAGAGATACCCTTTACCAGGGGCTTGAGCGGACACAGCGATGCCGACGTATTAACCCACGCCATTATCGATGCCCTGCTCGGGGCAGCGGCGCTGGGTGATATCGGCAGCCACTTTCCCTCTGCTGAGCCCCAATACAAGGATATTTCAAGCCTGGTCCTGCTCCGGAGAGTAAGGGATAAGCTAGAGCAGAATAGCTGGCAGGTATCCAGCATTGACACTAGCATTGTCGCCGAGGAACCCAGGCTGAGGGACTTCATTGACCGGATGCGCCAGCGGCTCAGTCAGGCACTGGGTATCGCGGTTAGCCGGGTAAGCATCAAGGCAACTACTTCCAGCGGCCTGGGTTTTGTGGGGCGGGGGGAAGGGATAGCGGCCCATGCCATCGCTATAATAGAAGCTTCAGCCGGGGAAGGAGCCTAGTTTAATGTCACTCATCACCAGCATAATGGACGATATCAAGACTGTCTTTGACAACGACCCGGCAGCGGTCAGCACTATAGAGATAGTACTGGCTTACCCGGGATTTCATGCCCGCCAATTTCACCGGCTGGCTCACCAGCTCTGGCGGTGGCATATTCCAGTCCTACCCCGGTTTATATCCCATGTCAGCCGCTTTCTCACCGGGATAGAAATTCACCCCGGGGCCAAGCTCGGTAACAGGGTCTTCATCGACCACGGGATGGGGGTGGTAATCGGGGAGACATCAGAGATTGGCGACAACGTTATCCTGCACCAGGGAGTAACCCTGGGCGGCACCAGCCGCCAGCGGATAAAGCGCCACCCTACCCTGGGCGATAGTGTCGTCGTCGGGGTGGGAGCCCAGCTTATCGGGGCAATTACTATCGGCGATAACACCAAGATTGGCGCTGGCTCAGTGGTGGTAAATTCAGTGCCCTCTCATGCCACCGTGGTCGGGGTGCCGGGACGGGTAGTGGCAGTCAGAAACCCCGATACCGATACCGTAGAGAAGCTGCCCGACCCCGTAGGTGAAAAACTGGAAAACCTGGAAGGACGAATCATCAAGCTGGAGAAACATTCAGCCTCGACCGGAGGAATGAAAAGGTGAAGGTATTTAATACGCTATCGGGCAAAAAGGAGGAGTTTTTACCCCGGGGCGATGAGGTCAGGATGTATGTCTGCGGGGTTACCCCCTATGATGATGCCCATATCGGCCACGCCATGAGCTATATCATCTTCGACGTCGTCAGGCGTTACCTCCAGTTTCGCGGCTACAAGGTAAAATACGTGCAGAACGTTACTGATATTGACGATAAACTCATTGACCGCTCAAATCAGGGTGGTGTTCCCGTCCGCGAGCTGGCGGAAAGGTATACCCGCCGCTATTTTGAGGACATGGAAGCCCTTAATGTTGCCCCGGCTGATATCTATCCCCGGGCCACTGAGGAAATACCAAAAATTCTCGAAGTAATCCAGGGGCTGGTGGACAATGGCTATGCCTACCCGGCAGGAGGGAGCGTCTATTTCAGGGTGAGAAATGCCTCTGACTACGGGAAACTCGCTCACCGCAGCCTGGATTCCATGGTCGCCGGGGAGGGCGCTACGGGCAGTGAAGAGAAGGAAGACCCGATGGACTTTGTCCTCTGGAAAGCCGCCAAACCTGGCGAGCCATCATGGCCGAGCCCCTGGGGAAAGGGCAGACCTGGCTGGCATATTGAGTGCAGTGCCATGTCCCTGAAGTATCTGGGGGATACCCTGGATATCCACGGTGGCGGGCAGGACTTAATCTTTCCCCATCATGAGAACGAGATAGTCCAGTCAGAGAGCTTCACTGGCAAAAAGCCGTTTGTTAAATACTGGCTTCATAACGGACTGGTGCAGCTTGGCGAAGAGAAGATGAGCAAATCACTGGGTAACCTGATAACAATAAGGGAGGCACTGGAGAAATTCAGCCCCGATGCCATCCGTATCTTTGTTCTCGGTTCTCACTACCGCAGTCCGCTCACCTATTCCGAGGAGATAATCCGCGCCGCCGAGAGGGGCGCTGAGAGGCTGACAGGGGCAGTCCAGAGCGCCGGTAATGGAGAGAGGGGCGAAAGCCCGCTGGAGGCAGCGTCCTACCGCCAGCGTTTCATCGAGGCGATGGACGATGATTTTAATACCGCCCAGGCATTAGCTGCCCTTTTCGACCTGGCACGGGAGATTAACCGCTTGAGAGACGAAACCCATAACGCCAGCGCCGGGCAACAGCTACTCGCCGAGCTGAGCGGTGTCCTGGGACTAACCCTCAAGCCGCCCGAGAGGTCAGCCCTGGATGTCAAGCCCTTTATCCATCTCTGGGAATCCATTGATAGACAGCTAACAGAAGCCGCCCCCGAGCAGCTCAGCGATGACATTGTCATCAACCTCATCCGGGACCGGCTCAAGGGTACGACCCTGGACTCCGCCGAGGCATACATCAGGCTCCTGATTTCCATCCGTGAGCAGGTGAGACAGGCAAAAGAGTGGCTATTTGCCGACAAGATACGAAAGGGGCTGGAGGGGCTGGGCATTACCCTTGAGGACACACCGCGGGGCACAATATGGAAGTATAAGCGGTAGCCCGATGCCAGAGGAGAGGCAGAGCCTCTCTTAGATAACCATTCCCCCCGGTAAGGGAATACAGGAGGTCAGGAGGTAAAAGATATGCAGAACGCGGCCCTTATCCTGATTGGTCTCGGTATACTGGCCCTGATTGGTTGGGGGAGCCAGGTCTTTTTCACGGACAGTTCCGTTCCATTACTTATCCGGATAGCCGTTGGTGCCATCGGCGCCGGCGGCCTGGTACTCATCGGCGTCGTCATTAAAGACAGGGTGAGGAAAGCCAGAACAGANGACTTCAAGGAGGTAGAGAAATGATTATTGCCACTTCAGGCCAGATAGANGATAAGGGGACTATCAGAACAATAGGCCTAGTCAAGGGCTCAACCATCCGGGCAAGGCATGTGGGCANGGATATCATGGCGGGACTGCGGGGTATCGTTGGCGGTGAGATAACCGAGTACACCAAGATGATGGCCGAGGCCAGGGAGGAAGCCCTGCAGAGAATGACCGAGGACGCCAAGGAGAAAGGGGCCAACGCCGTCGTCAGCATGAGGTTCAGTACCTCAATGATTATGCAGAATGCAGCGGAGGTGTTAGCCTACGGCACCGGGGTAGTAGTAGTGGAATAGAGTTGGCGTCCCGCCGTCGAAGGCGGGAAAGGCCCCTGCTCTCAACTACCCCCTATCCTGACAAAGGGTTTTTTAAATGATAGCGGCTAATTTACTGAGTTTTGTCACCCGGCAGGAAGGTAAGAAGTTTCTCCGCTTAAGCCAGGAGGGGGAGGGGGGGATAGTGCCGCTGGCTGAGGCAGGGGTACCGAGTGAGGTCTCCCTCTACATTCACATCCCTTTCTGCCGCGTCCTGTGCCCTTTTTGCTGTTTCAACCGCTACCTGTTTAAGGAAGACAAAGCGAAAGCCTACTTCCGCAACCTGAAGCAGGAGCTTGATTTTTATATCCAGCGGGGCTACCGCTTCTCCCATGTCTACTTCGGCGGGGGCACCCCTACTGTCCTCATGGATGAGTTGCTGGAGTTTATTGACTATCTCAAAGAGCAGTTTGAGATAAAGGAAATCTCCTTAGAGACTACCCCTCCCGAAATCACCCCCCGGAATGTGGCGCTGCTGCAGGAGGCTGGTATCAACCGCCTGTCCATCGGCGTCCAGAGCTTCGACGACGATATTCTGCAGGCGATGGGGAGGACGCTTTGCACCGGCGAGGAAGCTAAAGAAAGCCTGCTGATGGCACAGGGCCACTTTGACACCCTTAATGCGGACTTCATCTTTAACTTCCCCTTCCAGCCGATTGAGAAGTTTGAAGCAGATATTGCAACCTTCAAGGATCTGGGGATAGACCAGGTTACCTTTTACCCCCTGATGCCCTCACCCCACAAGAGAAACGCTCTGGAACGTCGGTTCCAGCAGGTGGATAACTCGCAGGAGAAGCGGTACTACGACATCATTCTGCGAGACCTCTACTCGCAGGGGTATAAAGCCTCTACCGTCTGGTGCTTCTCACGGGAGGAGAGGATGATTGATGAATACATCGTTGACTTCCCCGATTATATCGGCATTGGCTCTGGCTCGGTAAGTCTGGTGAAGGGAAACTTCTATGTGAACGCCTTTTCCCTGGAGCATTACCAGGAGCTTATCCAGAGCGGGCGGCTGCCCATCATCCGCTGGAGGAGGCTCTCCGAAAGCGAGTACCTCCGCTACTACCTGCTGACCAAGCTCTTCGGCATGAAGGTGGATGCCGGACTCTTCCGCCGCAACTTCCACGCCGATATTCATCGGAAGTTGAGGAGCGAGTTGCTATTCTTAAAGCTCGCCGGACTGGTGGAAGGCGAGGAGATAATCATGGTAACCAGACGGGGGATGTATCCGGTGAATGTGATGATGCGGGACTTCTTTACGGCTCTCAACGGCTTGAGGGAATACTGCATTCGGCACCAAATCTAAACTCAAGGGAAGGGGGTTACTTAACCGCCACCCAGATACCAGCGGCGCCGAAAAAGAGGGGGCGGTAGGAAACCTGCCGAAACCCGGCCGTAATGAGCAACTTCCTCATTGCCGCCACGGTATAGAAGCGACTTGTGGACTCCGCCAGGTAGCGGTAAGCCCCCTGCTGGCCGGAAAGGAGGCGACCCACCGCCGCCACGAAGAAGCGCAGGTAGAGGTGGAAAAACCACCGTATCAGTGGAAAGGTGGGCTGGCTGGTTTCCAGGATAACGCACTGCCCGCCGGGGCAGAGCACCCTCAAGAGTTCGGCGAGGTGGCGTTCTGCCAGAGGATGCTCGAAGGTCAGGTTGCGAAAGGCAAAGGAGAGCCCCACACACCCAAAGCTGCCTTCGGGGAAGGGGAGGTTAGCGGCATCGCCACAGACGAAGGAAACCCGCTTATTCTCCCCCCGCGATTCGGTCTTCTGGCGGGCTATCTCAAGCATGAAATAGCTGCCGTCAAACCCGACTACCTCCGTCTTATCCCCTGCCAGGTAGATAATATCCTTCGTCAGGTCGCCGGTCCCACAGCCGAGGTCAAGCACCCCATCCGCCCCGGCGGCTATACAGGCGGCCGCCGCCCGCCGCCGCCAGCCCTTATCCATCCCCCAGGTCATCACATGGTTAATGGTATCGTAGCCACCAGCTATGCCGGCAAACATCTCCCGGAGGTGGTTCTTGGGGTCTATCCTGGCAGACTGGCGGTGAGCCATTGCTTTCTCTTTCTCCCGGGTCGGTGGTACTAAAAGATGCCTGCCAGCAGGTAACCAATGCCCAACAGCAACTGGGTTACCAGAACTACCAGAACGTTATTGGCCAAAGCTGGCACTAGCTTTGACATATCACTATACTGCATAGAGCCACGGATAGCCTTTATGGCAAAGGGAAGCGTCAGTAAGGCTATCAGACAATAGACGGGCATTACGACGCTACCGGTTATCCAAGTAGCTACCACGCCACCAATTATCCAGAGGTAAGCTATGATGGTCAGCGCTGAATAGATTCTGCTTGCCTTATCCATGCCGATAACGATAGGCGTAGTCCTCCTACCACCCTTCCTATCAGCTTCCACATCCGGGAACTCATTAATAAAGAGCAGGTTATGCACCAGAATAAAAGAGGGTATGGATGCTATCACCAGAGGCCAGGTATACTCACCAGTCTGGACAAAGTAGGCCCCCATAACCGGCAAGGCTCCCATCCCTAAACCGGGAGCCCACTCCGGCCAGTACGTCTTGAGTATGAATGGTGTGTACAGGATAACACATAAGGCAGCAACAATAAGCAATGGTATTAGCTGCCAGCCACTTATTATCACGAAAAAAACGCCTATTGGTACCGCCAGTAGTAAAGAACCTATACCCAACCAGAGGACTTGCCCCGGCTTGAGGGAACCAGGGGGCAGAATGCCACTGCCGCCACTAAAGGGAGTCCTTATAGCTGCCAGGTCTATCCCGCTTCTATAGTCAAAGTAGTCGTTGAGCACATTGGCACTGATGTGACACAGAAGCAGTCCGACGAAAGCCAGCAGGGCATAGCCAAGATGAAAGTAACCATCATACCAGGCGATACAGGTACCCAGGAACACCAGCACCACGGAAAGAAGCAGGAACTGCGGTCTGGTCTCCAGAAACCATATTTTCAATTTCGTCGAGTTTCCCCCTCTAGTAACCTGTCTATAGGTCTACTTCTCTCCTCTGTGCGCCGTATTTACATGCTCCTGCCAGCACTTCTCATGGACATAGACCGCGCACCTGGCGCAGTAATAGATATGGGCCCTCGCTTCTTTGCCACAAACAGGACACTTCATCAATCACCTCCTAAGCTTTCTCAACAACGATAAAAGACCTCACCGGCCCGTCTCCATTCTTACCTCATCACCAATCCCGGCACCAAGGAAGGTGCTGGCGCTACCCTCCTTCACCGATATCT
>JGI24025J20009_10002282_pt1 | contig 13897 bp, 10 predicted proteins | sample Cruoilmetagenom3_FD_20009 | JGI IMG/M metagenome (IMG submission 20009)
CGCTNAGGGTCCTAGGGATTCACGGCTGACCCGATTAGTACGGCAGGGTGTTGGCGTCTATTTCTGACGCACATATGTTCTGAACCTTACCAACTGAACTCCAAACGGTATGGCACTCCGTCCCGGTTGAACGTGGCTGGACGGTCGGCCAGGCGGTAGCACAGCCATTCGTAGGCCCGCTGGCCTCGTGCGCGGGGGATGCGCCGGGCATACACCGTCATCACCTGGCGCTGGAAATCAATCTCTACCCGATCGCCAAAGGCCAGCACCTCGCGCCGCAAGCGTTCGGGTCCCATCCCAGCCAGGCCCATCTCTTCGGCTAGCAGCTTCAAGGCTACGTAGGTGTGCTTTTTGTACAGGTTCAGCAGCGTCATCTTGCGCACGTCCAGCCGCTGGACCTCGTAGGTCCGCCACGCCTTCCCAGTGGTCGGATCGACCTGGACCTGTTCCAGCTCCGCCGTCCGTTGCTGGACCCGTGTCTGGCTCTGGGTCTGGAGTCGAGCCGCTCGCTGGTGCAGTACCCGGTATTCTTGCTGAGTCAACTTCCCAGCTTCCAGGGCCGCCTGGTAGCGTGCCTGGTCCTCTTCGTACTTGACTACCTGACGCTGGGCCCGCCGCAGCAGGGCACGACCTCTGTTCAAGTCATACGCCTCAGTGCGGGTCACTGTGTGGACCCGATGGGTGGGGATGGCATCGCCAGTCAGTTCATGGCGGAGGAGTTTGTAGTAGTTCTCCACCCGTTGCTTGAGGCGCATGGCCTCTAGCACTGCGATGGTGGTCAGCACCCGATCATCGTCGAGCGCGCCCTCCCCAGGTCGCAAGGCGTGGGTGATGATGCCGAAGCGGTGACCTTGTTGGGTCTCCAAGACCACGGTACGCACTGCTCGATGGTCAGGGATGGTCACCGTCGTCTCAGCTAAGCGCACCACCTGGTGTTCCTTACCGGCCTTGCCCATGGTCAACGGTACCGGCAGGTCAATGAACTTCTCAGCTGCGACCGCGGCCAAGGACCGGCGGTTCGGGGCCGTGGCCTTGAGCCAGGTGATCGGAATAACCCCTGCGTCGTCGAACCAGCGCAGCAGAGCGGCGTCATAGCCCTCTTTATCGAATGCTACGATGCGGATCTGGCAGTCGGGTGGCAGGTTCTCGTTGGCTTTGGTGATAAGCTCTGGGATGACCCGGTTGAGATGGCTTTCGGCAGGCCGATAAACCGTGAGGGCGGGAGCCCAGTTGAACAGGCAGTAGGCCACTACTCCACGCACGTTAGTGTGCTTGGTCCCATGTCGGGTGCGGCCGATGGATTCGTCGCCTGCATATTCCACGGTGTGACCATCGATGTACCAGACCCGTTCCCGGAACAAGCCCGTGGCGGCCCACTGCTGCAGGGTTTTGACCTGAACGGTGTCGATCAAACCGCCCTCTCGCACCTGAGCCGGATGGTCGGCATCCAGAGCGCCATCTTGGTCCAGTACCGCCGCCAGGTAACCCTGCACCGTGTCGTAGTCTGGCCGACGGGGGGCATCCAAGGGCACGGCCCATTCCTCGGCCGGCTGGTCATTGAGATGAGAGAGTCGTCTCACACCCCAGACCTGGGCCCAGAGCAAACAGAGATGGAAGGTTTCATCGTCGTATACCGCTCCTACGGCGGCTACTCGCATCTCCGAAAAGGCGGTGAAGAACCCGATCCGGGCCAGGATGGGCACCAAGGTCAAGCTCAACGCGTGGCGGCAGGGAATGGTTTGGAGCCCCCTTTTTCACCGTCACGCTCAGCGGCGTCCGGTGTAGGAGACTGGTCAGTAACCACCCGGTGCAGGTCTTGGATGTGATGCTCCTTGAGAATCTGGTAGACCGTACTGCGATCCAAGCCAAAGCGTCGGCCCAGTGCAGTGTCACCCAGTTGAGAATGCAGCGCTTTGGCCCGAATGACCTCCCCTTCCAGTTCTGGGGTGCGCTTGCGGGGTTCCGACCCACCACGCTGGTCGAGCAGCGCGGCCGTGCCACCTTCTTTGAAACGGTTGAACAGGCTGTAAAAGTAGGTCCGGCCCGCGTAGCCGAAAGCGGCCACAATGTCCTCAGGCGCATACCCAGCCTGGTACAGGCGGACCATCTCCAGTTTCTGGAGCACTTCGTCGTCGGGGTTGAGGGCCAGAAAGCTGTTGGGGTCCTGTTTCAGTTGTTCAAGATCAATGGTTACCCGCTGACTGCGGCGCTGTTTCTGGGTCATGGTAGCATGCCTCCTCGAACGAGATCAACGCGCGCTATGCTACCACACTCTGCCTCTGTGTCAAGTCAGCGACTCAACACTGGGGGCCAAAAAGCGCCCCACCCGTGAATCCCTAGGTTCCGATAGGTTAGTCTGTAACCCAGGCCTCATCCAAGATGAGCAGCGCATCCGAGCGAGGCACCCAGCCCTGGACCCGATCCCTCTGGGCATAGATTTCGACGGGGTTGTAGAGGAAGAGCCATGGGGCCTCTTCGACGATGATCTTTACCGCCGTGGCGTAATACTCCTTCCGCTTCTCTGGATCCACATCCCTGGAGCCTGCTACGACAGCTGCATCTACCTCGGCATTAGCATAGCCGGTGTAGTAACAACCGCGCGCGGCATCACCATAGCCGGTTTCTCCCTCGGGACCCAGCAGATTGCAACTGTAGCGGTCGGAATAGAACTGTTTGGATAGCATGCCGTCGGCATCCGCTTCCGAGTTACCCCAGGAAGTCAAAGCAGTCTGAGAGTAACCTGGCTCGTACTGGGCGTAGAAGGCAGCGCTTTCCATGATGTTGACGTTGACCTTGATCCCCAGCGCACTGAGCTGGCCGACCACAACCTCGGCCATTTCCTTGTAAGAAGGCCTCGTGTCGAGCTCCATCTCGAAACCATCGGGATAACCAGCTTCGGCCAGCAGACTCTTGGCCTTGTCGAGATCGTAGCTGTAGACCGGCGTTGCAATGTAGCCGAAAGCCTCCGGCAACAGCGGGTTGTCAAGCCTTCTGGCCAAGCCGTTCAGCACGTTCTCGATGATGGACTCGACGTCAATGGCATAGTTCATGGCCTGTCGTACCCGCACATCATCGAAGGGTTCCATGTTCACGTTCATCGCCAGGAAGTAGGCACGGGTGCCAGGCACCGTCACAGCCTCAACACCTTCTGGTGTCTGGTCAACATACTCGGGTGGCACAGTGGTGATGATATCAACGTCGCCTGCCTCCAGAGCGGCTATACGGGTCGCCGCCTCTGGGATAGGCGCGAAGATGACCGTCTTGATCTTGGGTGAGCCGCCCCAATAGTCGCGGTTGGCTTCAAACACTACCCGCTCATCTTTGACCCACTCCACGAACGTGAAGGGACCGGTGCCGACGGGTTTACTGCCAAACCCTTCCGCCCCGACTTCGTTGAAGTACTCTTCATCGGTCATGTGCCAGAGAACGACTCTGGTCATAAAGGCCGCGTAGGGGTCCTTGGTGACAATGTCCACGGTGTAGTCATCTACGACCTCGACCCTGTCCACGTACTTTCGCGTACTGAACTGCGAGTCATCTTCGACCAGCCGACCGAGAGTGAACTTGACGTCGTTGGCTTTAAAGTCGTTCCCATTGTGGAACTTTACTCCCTGGCGTAGGTGGAAGCGCCAGGTGAGTTCGTCTGGGTTCTCGTAGGAAGTGGCCAGCCAGGGAACGATCTGCATGTTGTTGTCTCTATGGTAGAGACTGTCAAACATCAAGCGTAGGACATTCTGTGTATTACGGCCCTTGAGGTACTTGTGGTCAAGAGTATTGGGATCCGCCGCTTGCGAGATAATGATCTGACCCTTGGGCCCCGGCACTGTGGTCGCGGGGACCACCTCAGGGGTGGATGGAGCGCAGGCCGCCAGCAGGCTAACCACTATCACCGCCGCCAGGGCGACTGCCCATTTTCTNTTGCTGTTCATTTTGTTCTCCTTTTTGTTTTGTTATTGTCAAATAGTGAGCCTAGGACCAAGGTCATGTCTTTTGATCTATCACCTCCCTTCCCTTCGCTACAAATCAGACCGGCCCGAGCAGTGCTGACGAACTTCCACGCTCTGTACAGGAACAGCTAGAGAAACCCGGTTTGGCGAACTCGGAGGGTCTGCAAGGGTCTACCATCTCTTCGGGTATGTCAAGGAGCTCTATCAGTTCCTCCAACACTTTCAGAAGATGGTGATAGGTCTCCTTCTCCTCATACGCGGACGCTTTTCCATCTCCCGCGCCGGAAAAGCACCACCATCAACGCTGCCCGCCCGATCCAATCCACGGACGTCCCCAACCGTACCACCGCTAGTCCCCAATCCAGGGTGATGGCGAACAGGTAAACCACCGCCAGCCGGAAGAAGATCACTCCGAAAGGTAGCCTATTTTAGAAATGACCGCATGAATCAGAGCACCAATTCGTCATACTGGCCCTGGCAAGGCAGCCCGTGACAGAAAAGCATCGTCCGTCGCGCGGGCAAAAAGATGCTCGTCGAGTTAGTAGCAGAATCCTTGCCCGCCACCGCGTGGCGACAGATGGGAGTGTCGTGGCTGGCCATCAACCGCTGGGCAAAGGGCACGTCAATCTGGCCGAAAGTATCGTCCAATTCACGGGTCACTCTTTCGTAGCGGTGGAACGAGTTGCCTCTCTTCGGTGGCGGATTGGTGTTCACGAAGCAATCCCGCAGTTCGGGGCTGACAAAGTGGTTGGTGCTCACCAAGGTGCCATCGTGGGTCTCGAACAACCCGTAGTTGCGGTGGCCGATCTCAAAGACGGCCAGATGCCCCTGGGCATCGGCCAGGATGAGGTTGTTCCGCCCCTGGCGAAGCACCGAGCGCAGGTAATCCAACGCCGAAGACACGCTGTCGTGCGCTTCCAGGATATGCATCATCAGCGCATAGTCGGGCAGGCCAGGGCCGAGGTCGGTGGAGCAGACGTGGGTATCGGCGACGGCCAGCCCTGCCTGGTTGATCCCGGCACAGAAAACGCCCGGGCTGCCGGCGCTGCCACTACAGACGTAGCGATAACCGGCCTCGGGCGTGGCGTGGATCACGATTTGTAGAGGCAACCGCTCCAGGCGATTATCTCGGTTCTTGACCAGGATGGGCTGTCCACTGGCAGTGGCCAACCCTGTGGCGGCCCAGGTGGTACAGCCCTCAGTACCCGGAGGCTTGCGGGTCACCAGATAGTCGAGCAGGTAGGTCACCAGATCGTAACGCAGCAGCGTGTCGAACTCGAGCTCCAGTGCTTCGGCCTGCCCCCGGATCATGGCCAGTAGCGGGGCGTCAATATCTTGAAGCAACTCATGAGTTTCTCGCAGCAGCGCCTCAAAGCGCGCGTCGGGCTCATACTGCTCGATCTGACGGAAACGTGCTTCGATGGCCTCAACGATCAGCGGGCGCAATCTCCTGACCTGATCGCCGTGCTGCCGCCCCATGGTGTAATGATCTCCTTGCAGATTGAGGGTGATGTACCTGGACATGACCTACTCCAGAGAGAACCGAAGGTGGTTGGAATATTGGGACATGGAATCAGTGCAAGTGGCAGGCTACGCGGTGGTCTTCACCCACGATGGAGAAGGTCGGTTCCTGTTCCTCGCAGATTTTGCCGATCCTGGCAAAGCACCGTGGGTGGAAGCGACAACCGGTAGGCGGGTTAATGGGGCTGGGCACGGTTCCTTTCAGGATGATCCGTTCCCGGCGGGCGGCCTTGTCCACTGTCGGTACGGCGGCCATCAACGCCTGGGTGTACGGATGCACGGGGTGTGCGAAAATCTCGTCGGTCGGCCCCTCTTCGACGATCTTGCCCAGGTACATGATCGCCACGCGGTCGCTGACGTAATGGACGACGCTCAGATCATGGGCGATGAACAGGTAAGTCAGGCCGAATTCCTCCTGTAGCTCGTCCAGTAAATTGATCACCTGGGCCTGGATCGAGACGTCCAGGGCGGAGACCGGTTCGTCGCAGACGACGAACCTGGGACGCATGGCCAAAGCGCGGGCAATGCCGATGCGCTGGCGCTGGCCGCCGCTGAACTGATGCGGATAGGCATCCATGCGGCGCTCGGGGATGCCCACCCGCCGCAGCAGGTAGGCGACTTCTTCCTCTAGGGCCTTAAAATCCTTGACCCCCCGGTTTTTCAGCGGCACGGAGACGATCTGCCGCACCGTCTTGCGGGGGTTCAGCGAAGAGTAGGGGTTCTGGAAGATCATCTGGGTGTAGCGATAGAAGCTCAAGGGACCGAAGCCGCTGCCGTCCACCGGCAGGGCTTCCTCCAGGACAAGGGCAACATCGCGGGCAAGATCTTTGGCGTGAATGTCCTTGCCCTGGAAGAGCGCCTGTCCAGCGGTCGGCTTGTAGAGGCGGGTCAGCACCCGGCCTAGCGTGGTCTTGCCACAGCCCGACTCCCCTACCAGCCCTACAGTCTCCCCGGAGTAGATTTTGAGATCCACTCCATCCACGGCCCTGACCACCTGTTCCCCCCGCCGCGCCAGGAGACTGGTCAGAAAGCTGGGTTTGATGTAGAAATATTTCTTGATCCCTCTGGCCTCCACCAGAGGTCCTTCTTGTGTCATGTTTGTCTTCCTCACGCTAATACAAAAGGCACCTCACCAGCCGGCCCTCGCCGAGTTCTATCAGCGGGAAGGGCCTATCCTCCTTGCACTCGGGCATGGCCTGGTCGCAGCGGGGCGAGAAGGGACACCCTGGCGGCAGGCGGGCCAGGTCGGGCACGAGACCAGGGATGGGGTGGATCTTTTCCCTCTTCTCCGAGATGCGAGGCAGGCAGCGTAGCAGCCCCTGCGTGTAAGGGTGTTTGGGATCGGCGATCACCTCCTCCACGGTGCCTTTTTCCATCATCCAGCCGGCGTACATCACGATGATGTTGTCACAGAACTCCGCCACCACACCCAGATTATGGGTGACCAGGATGACACTGGTGCCGTGCTCCCGGTTTATCTTGTTCAGTAAGTCCATGATCTGGGCCTGGATAGTCACGTCCAAAGCCGTGGTCGGCTCGTCGGCCAGGAGGAGGTGAGGCTCACAGGAGAGGGCAATGGCGATGATCACCCTCTGCTGCATCCCGCCGGAAAACTGATGAGGATAGTTCTTGGCTCGTTCCACGGGGGAGGGGATGCCGACGTCTCGCATGACCTGGATGACCCGTTCTTGCTCGGCGGCGATTCTTCGCCTGTCGAAGAGGCGGGAGAGCCAGCCGTTTGACGAAGAGACGATGTTGTGAATGCCCAGCGATTCTCGTATCTGCTCTCCCACGGGAAAGACCGGGTTCAGGGTAGTCAGGGGATCCTGAAAGATCATGGCGATCTCTTTGCCCCGGATCTTTCTCATCTCGGTGCGGGGCTTGTGCAGCAGGTCCTCGCCCAGAAAGAGCGCCTCTCCGTCCACGATCTCCCCCGGATGAGGAACCAAGCGCAGGATGGAGAGCAGGGTGACGGTCTTGCCCGACCCCGACTCTCCCACAATGCCCAGTTTTTCCCCTTCTCGGAGCATGAAGCTCATGCCATCCACGGCCCGCACCAGGCCACGACGGGTGGGAAAGACCGTGGTCAGGTTTCTCAGTTCCAGTAGCAGTGGAGGCGTGGTGTCCACAGGTTGATCTTCCAATTTCCACGAAAACATCATCTTGAAAGCACCTTTTTGCTTCAAGACCATTGGTCAACGAGTCAATGGATCAAGGCTTGAGTCTCGGCCGCTGAGGCCGATTCGATCAAGTCCTGGCGTCGGCCATCTCTCACTCGATCTTCAGGCGAGGATCGAGAATGTCCCGCAGTCCCTCGCCAAAGAGGTTGATGCTCAGCACCAGGATCAGGATAGCCATACCCGGCAGGGTGGCAATCCACCAGGAAGTGACCAGATAGTCTCGCCCGTCGGCGACCATGGAACCCCAGGCTGGCGTGGGCGGCTGGATGCCCAGGCCCAGGAAACTCAGGCTGGCCTCGGCGATGATCATTGAGCCCATGCGCAGCGTGCCCAGCACCAGAATGGAGTGAAAGATGTTGGGCAATATCTCGCTGACGATGATCACCGGATTGGACTGGCCGACCACTCTGGCCGCTTCGACGTATTCGGTGGTCCTTTCGGCCATGATCGCGCCCCGTGCCAGGCGGAAGAACACGACCCAGCCCTTGAGCGTCAGCGCCAGCAGCAAGTTGGTGAAACCCGGCCCCAGAAAAGCCATCATACCGATGGCAAAAATGAGAAAAGGAAAGGCCAAAAGCAGGTCAGCAAAACGGGAGATGAGGGTGTCCAGCGTACCGCGATAGTAGCCGCTCAACGCTCCCAGCGCCGTGCCGATCAGGGCAGAGATGCTTACAGACAGTATCCCTACCAGCAGCGAGATTCTGGCTCCGTAAATGATGCGCGACAGAAGATCGCGGCCTTGCACGTCGGTGCCCAACAGAAACTCGGGGCTGCCCCCTTCTTCCCAAACCGGCGGGATCAACTGCTTCCTCAATTTCCCTCTGGTGGGATCGTGAGGCGAGATCTGGGGCGCAAAGAGTGCCACCAGCACAAACAGCGCGACCAGCACCGCACCCAGCAGCGCCGAGGGCTGCCCCCACAGCTCGCGCAGGAAGTTCAGACCGTTGCGTCCCCAAAGCTGGAATCGGAGTTTGAATGGATAGAGAATCTGATTCAGAGCGGTGGTTTGAGCTTCCATAGGCTGTCCAAAGTCCAAAGTCCTATGTCCGAAGTCAAGCGGCTTAAAGGCATCGGACTGATTTCAGTAGCTCGTAGCGGGCAGGAGCATCTCGTGATTGCCGAATTTCGCTAGAGTGTGATCTTGGGGTTGAGATAGGTATAGAGCACATCCACGATCAGGTTGGCCGTGACAAAGGTAAAGGCGTAGACCATCACAGCCCCCTGCACCAAGGGAAAGTCGCGCGCAAAGATGGCCTGCACCACCAAGCGACCCAGACCTGGCCAGCCAAAGACTGTCTCCACGATCATGTTGCCGCCCAGCAGCACGCCCACCTGCAAACCGACCACCGTCACGGTGGGGATCAGGGCGTTGCGCAGCGCGTGCTTGGCGACGACCAGGAACTCTACCAGGCCTTTGGCCCGAGCCAGCATTACGTAATCCTGGCGCAGCACCTCCAACATGCTGGAGCGCAGGATGCGGGCGACCGTGGCCGCCATCGCCGCCCCCAGGCTGACGGAAGGCAGCACCAGGTGGCGCAGGCTGCTGATCAACGCGGCCTTGTTGCCGGTGAGGATGCTGTCTAACACGTACAGGCCGGTGACCGTTTGCAGGCCCGCGTCGTAGTCGATGCGCCCTGCAACCGGAAGCCACCGGAGACGCACCGAGAATATGAGCATGAGGAGAATGCCCAACCAGAAAGCGGGCATGGAAATGCCCAGAAAAGCCCCCGCCATGCTCACCCGATCCAGGGCCGAATACTGCTTGACCGCCGAGATGATGCCGATGGGCGTGGCCACGACCAGGCCAAAGATCAGCGCTCCCAGGGCCAGTTCGATGGTGGCCGGCAGCCGCTCGGCGATGAGTTCGGTGACCGGAGCGCGTTTGACGTAGGAATTGCCCAAATCGCCCCGGATGGCGTGGCTCAGGAAGATATAAAGCTGCACGTGCAGGGGCTTGTCCAGGTTAAACTCCCGGCGCAAGTTTTCGATCTCGCCCTCAGAGACGTAACCACCCCCGCCCATCATGATGTCCACCGGATCGCCTGGCGTCAGGCGCATGAAGAGGAAGACGACAATGGCTACCCCAAACATGATGGGGATGACTGCCAGCACCCGCTCTAACACCTTGATCGCTCTCATGCGCACACTCCTCAGCCCCAAACTCAAGGGATGAGTCACCGTCTGGTGGCGGTGGCTCATCCCTGTCGCTCAAGGCACGTCCTATGGGGACAGCCAGACGTCGTGCATGTTCAGGCGACCGTCGGCAGCGACCGTCCATTTCTGCGTGTTGACGGTGCAGGCCTCGACGATGTCAGGGAGGAACAGGAAGACCGCTGGTACCGCTTCGTACACGATCTGCTGCGCCTCGTCGTAGAGCTCGTGGCGCTTCTCCACGTCTGGTTCTACCTCGCCGGCCTCGATGAGTTCATCCACACGAGGGTTGCTGTAGCCAGAGAAGTTGCCGCGCCCGTTGCCCGTGCCCTCGACCCTGGAGTGCCACTTGGCCTCAAAGTGTCCCACGGGGTCAAAGGCCGAGTCGCCCCAGTCGCCGACGTAGGCTGTGCGCTCGCCATCCAGCATCAACGGCTTGAGCACGCTGTAGTCGCCCCACACGCGTACGCTGGCGTCAATGCCCAGTTCCTGCAACTGCCCGGCCACGGCCTCGGCCCTGTCCTTGTTCGCAGGCCGCACGTCAACGACAAAGGCGAATTTCTCCCCCTCCTTGTCCAGGAAACCATCGCCATCGGAGTCTGTCCAGCCAGCCTCGGCCAACATCTCCAGCGCTTTGTCCGCATCGTAGCCGTAAGGCTCCAGCGTGGGATCGGCAAAGTTGTTGTAAGGCGATAGAGAACCGGGGATGACGATGCCCAGGCCGCCCAGCACCGTTTCCAGGATGGTGTCCGCGTCCACCGCATAGTTCATGGCCAGCCGCACGCGGAGGTCGTCAAAGGGTGGCTTGTTGACGTTCATTTCCATCCAGGCGGGCCGCGTGCTGGGGCCGCTTACTAAGCGGACGTTGGGGTCGGTGGCCAACAGGGGGATCATGTGCGCAGGCACTTTCTGGATGATGTTCACCTCGCCGGTACGCAGGGCGGCCACCCGCGTCGAGGCCTCGGGCAGGATCTTGAAGATAACCCGATCCAGCGGCGGCGGGCCCACCGGCGGCAGTTCGTCGGCGCCGCCGTAGTAGTCGTCGAACCGCTCCATCACGATCTGCTCGCTCAGAGAGCCTTCCACGAACTTGAAGGGGCCGCAGCCTACCGGGGCTTTGACAAAGCCCTCGTTGCCCACCTCTTCGAAGTAATCCTTGGGCACGATCTGCTGGTGGACAAGCATCTGCATGGCCACCGGGAAAGGGGCCGAGAGGTGGAGGCGCACCGTGTAATCGTCCACGATCTCCACGCTCTCCAGAGGCGAGATCAGGCCTTTGCGCGGGGAGGTGTGGGGTTCGGGGTAGTCAATGCCGTTGTCGGAGATGATACGATCAAAGGTGAACTTCACGTCCTCGGCCGTCAGGGCCTCGCCGTTATGGAAGGTGACGCCCTTTTTGAGCACGAATTCCCAGGTGGTCTCGTCAACCAGCGTGGCCGACTCGGCCAGTTCCAGAAGCACCCGGCCGTCGCTGGTGCGGGTCACCAGGCCGTCGAACATATTGCGGAGGACGGTCTCGGTGGTTGTTTCGCGGTAATCGGCCGGATCCAGCGTCGCGATGTCGGCGGACAGGCCAATGACCAGCGTGCCGCCTTTCTGCGGCCCCACGACCGGGGTGGCTGTCACTACCACCTCGACCGCGACTTCCTTTTCGACCACAACCGTCTCTATGACCGTTTTCTCGACGATCACTTCCTTTTCAACCTCGATCACCACCGGGGTGGGAGCGGGGCAACCCGCCAGGATCATGGCGGTGATGAGCAGAAAGATGGTTAGACCTGCCAACTTGCGGTTTCCAAACATGATCTCCTCCTTATGCTTGGTGATCGGTTGCTGGGTGGTACTAGCTGCTGCTGGCTAACATCCAATCCCCAGCTCGACGAATCCGTATTGGAGCAGCCCACGCTCCTGCAGCGAACGCAACTTTGGACGATAGTGGCATTTCCTCACCTCCTCGCAGCGAAATGCTGCGCGTACTGTGGGCCTACGCAACGATTGCCTGTGAGCCGGGGAGGGGTTGATCGAAGTACGCCCCCCATGCCCCCCGAGGTTTGCGCTGCGCACGCCCGCTATTCTTGCAGCAACAGGCTGCTTTCTTTGTAGGAAGCATTCACTTGCTGCAAAGCGTGCAGCGCCTGGTCCTGTACCTCGAGGGAGAGAGCGGCGACGAAGGCATTGATCAGGGAAATCGGCGCCACCGGGGAGAGATTGTGGGCTGTGCCCTCGGTGGCTACCAGGAAAGGATAGTCGGCCAGGCGTGCCAGGGGTGACAGTTCGCTGTCGGTGATAGCTATCCTGGTGGCCCCGATCTCCTTGGCCTTGTACATGGCCTTCACAGTCCCTCGTAGATACCGCCAGAAGCTGATGCCTATCAGTAGATCCGTTGGTCCTAAAGCGCTCAACTCCAGCGCCAGGGGCATGCCGACCGTGGTCACCACCCTCACGGAGAAGCCCATCATTCTCAAGGAATGGGCAAAGAACAGGGCTGGTGGAGCCGAGAGGCCGCCACCTACTACCAGAATGCCGCTAGCGCGACATATCGCCGCTACAGCAGCCTCGAAGGTCTCAGGATCCACCAGATCAGTCGTGCGCTCAATGTTGCTGGCATCGGTGGCGAAAACCCGCGCCAGCACTTCGTTTTCCGGCGCAGCACTGGCTAACCTTTTCTCCACCTTTTCGACGTAGGTCAGGTAGCGGGGCAACTGCTCGCGGATAGCCGCCTGCAACTCAACGTACCCTTCGTAACCAATGGCCTGACAGAAACGCACTACCGTCGCCGCGCTGGTGCCCGTTTCTTGGCCCATCACGTTGACGGTAGCAAAGGCCACAAAGTACTCGTTGTCCGAGATGAAACGGGCGATTCGCTTTTGTTTGCTGCTCAGTTGGGGGAAGTGAGCAGAAATTCGCTGCTGAAGATCCGTTACTGTGGTCAATGGGATATCCTTTGGCGATAGAAAGCTCAGACCTGGACATCAGCATGGTGGCTATCTTGACGATGCTAAATTCCCCTGTTTTCTGCCGGTCTCCTGACCGGCAGCAGCGGGAACGGCGGTCAGCAGACCGCTGCGATTATACCATAACTTCGCAGTGCATGCAAATCTTGTTTTGTCTTTTGGGCAAATGAAACGTTCTTTGCGCTGGAGAAACTCTCGCACTGCAAGATCATCCTCCAGCCCAGAACAGGCGGGGGATGAGGCCTTCAGATCAAGGGGCTTGAGCATCGCGCACATAGATGGGGTTGCTGAAGATCCAGCCGCGCCAGCGGCCCCAGGCCCAGCGGTACGCTTCCAGGCGGTAGACGCCGGGGCCGTCGGCCGTGTGGCGCAGGCGGCGCCCCCAGGTTTGAGCGATCGGCTGGCCGTTTCGCAGCAGCCGCAGTTTTGCCCTTCGGGGGACGAAGGCTTCCAGTTCCAGTGGTTGGCCTGCGGGCCGCGTGTCGCCCATAATGGCTGCCTGGCCGTCGCCGCGTCCCTGGCTCCCATGGAACCGGAAACCCGCCGTGGAGCCGAGCAGATCGTATCCCACCCAGCAATGCCCCGCTCGCAGCGCCCCGTAGACCTGCTCTCGGTCGTGGCTCAGGTCACCGTTGAACGGTTCCGGGGTCAGGATGTGTGTGTTCACCGTACGGAAGGCAAAGGCGTAGGGGAAGGCCTGGCGCGCCAGTGGGCCGATGTGGTAGGCTCCGGCATGGTTGTCGGAGCCGCCGATGGCCACGACAGGCCGGTGGGTGGTCAGCCGGTCCCATAGGGCCAGCACTTCTGGCCAGGGGCCGCGGGCGAAGAGCTGGGGCCGGAAGCTGAGCAGCAATCCCGCCAGCTTGCTGCTGATATAGGCCTTGCACTCGGACATGAAATTCCAGAGTTCGATGCCGTCGTACCCCTGCACGTTCCAGTCCACCCAGGGGAATTCCTTGGAGAAGTAGCGGCTGTGGCGCTCGATAGGGTGGGCCAGGAAGCTCAGGCCGCCCTGAGCAGCCACGGCATCAATGAGTGCTTGAGGTTCTTTCGCATAATGAAAAACCTCCCGCTCTATCCCCGCCACCAGCAGGTGGTTTACCTCCGGCTCTCGCTCCTTGTCGTTCACCTCCTCGCCTACCAA
>JGI24025J20009_10002283_pt1 | contig 13894 bp, 15 predicted proteins | sample Cruoilmetagenom3_FD_20009 | JGI IMG/M metagenome (IMG submission 20009)
AGCGCCGGCTGATGTCGTTCAAAATGAGCAGGAAAAACTGCAGACCTATCGAGAAACGGTCAAGCGCATAATGCAGCAGCTAGGAGCCCAGTAGTCTTGATTTATTGTTTTTGAATAGGAAGGAAAATTTAGAATAGAAAAATGCCCGGTATGGGGTTACATTGAAAAATCAATTATCGGGAACCATCATTATTAGGCACCCTCACATCAGTCCTCTCCCTCCCGTGAGGGAGAGGAGGCTTTAAGTCATAAGGTAAGGTGTCTGAGCAAAATTTCCAGAGCTAGGAAAAGAACCCTCTCCCATTTTTGTGGGAGAGGGCAGGGTGAGGGTTTCCTATATGTTAATATTTCTCATTCACTCTATCATATTCCAATTGCATTATGCGTCTGAGAATCGCCAATGAACAGGCGTAAGTTGAATCCACACCGAAATAAGATAGTGCGCCAGCACCCAGGTTCTCTCCCTTGGTTAACGGGGTATCGGAAGCATAATGGAGGATCCCTAGGTCAAATTGAACAGGATAGAGGTTGACAATTTCATTGATTGGGTGCCGCTTTGGGCGAAAAAGCTCATAAACTGCTGAAAGATATGGCCCAGCTTCCATTTCAATGTCTGTATACCCCTCACGATAAATTACTTCCATAATGCTTGAGTTTTGGAGATAGGTGCCAAACACAGATACCGATTTTTGATTATCAAGGACAGTGCCATAGACCAGGTAGGGGTTGACATCTTTAGCAGAAAAACAATTATTGTAAGAAAGGTGTTTTGAGAATGTTCATCGTATGTCACATTTGGGATGAGCACATCACCTCGTTTTCCATTGAGGGTGGCAGCTTTTCCCATGGTGTAGATTCCCAGCATTGGGCAGGTTTGTTCGGCAATTTTCACAAGAAGGTTATAAGCTGCTAAACCTAGGGGGTAATCGATATTGAGAATGAGGGCATTACTTTCTGAAAGAAAAGACCAATCCCCATTATGCCCAGCAAAAGATTCAGGGGCTAAGCGTGGGTCAATGGTGTCTTGGTTCAGGTCAGATAGGCTGATAATTTGTGCCTCAACATTAAAAGCATGTTCACTTGGAATGCGATGGATACCATATTCCTTTTCATATTTTTCCTGAGCTTCGATCAAATCCTGACCTTTTGGAGAACCCTGGTATTTTTTTAGAATATAGTATAGAAAATTTTCGGGACGAGATGGTACCTCATCATGGCTAATATCAGACCATTCACCCAGAAGGTCTTTATCGCCTGTGGTATGAAGGAAGTTCGTTAAGCGATCTTTCTGGATTAGGGCATATCCAGTCAATAAATTTGGAATACTGTGCGTGTTGCTGGAAATGAAGTATATCGGCCGATTGATGATCTCAGGAAAATTGTTTTCGATATTATCCCACCAAAACCGAGTGGCTCGCCGATATTCATTGAGTGAGCCACTGAAAAGTTGAACCTCCAGGTCGCATTTCGATTTCTTTATCCGAAGTAACATGTTGATGAAATTCTTCCCCCAAATTGTCTTCAAACGTAACAGGTCCTGAAGGGTAATCCTTAGGACTGTGGCAAGATCTTCCATTTGTTGTTCAGCAATTTCAGGAAGGTTTTCAATAAATTCACTGGATGCCTCTTTTAGCAATAAATGTAACTTATTCCATTCGATTTGATATGCTGTCAATAGTGGCACAACATCGTCAATGTCGGAACGTGAAGCGATATAGCAAGCTAATAAACTCTCGCCATCAAAAAAACACCGTCGTCGTCTTGCCCGTGCAGCGACCTCAGTCCACTGCTCAATATTGGGATAGCCCGATTGCTCAAAAAGTGATTCGCTCTGTCCTAAGAGGACAGCTTTGACATCCGGCAGACACTCTGGTAGGCGGAGGTAAGAATAAACAAAGGATGAAACATCTGGATATTCTTCTCGGGCATGGGGATGCAAGGACGAATTCATGCCAGCATGCACCTCTTCCAAGGCGCGAATTCTCACAGGGGTCGTTGTCCTTAACAAGGAGTACATCGTTCGGATGTAAAGATCGATTTCTTCAGTGGCTCTGGTAGGGACGGTTCTTTCCATGGGGTTCCTTTTTATTACAAATGGATGACAAGATGGGGTGACCATCGGGTCTGTATTAATGATTTTACCTGCAATTGAACATTGAATTATCTTTATTGGCCAGGAATATCTCTGGGAATAAAAGTCTTGAATATTAAGCAGCTAGTATAATAAGAGCCAATGCTCATAAACTACATTTCATTATTGCATGGTAAGGTGTAAAAATTGATTAAAACAATTATTTTTGATTTTGGAGGGGTGCTTTATAATACACCAGATCACCGGGGGTTAATTCGCTGGGGAAAAATTTTGGGTTTGAATAAACATCCGGAATTTGTTGCGATGATCGAAAATCCCTATGAATCCACTTTGGTTAGGGATATTTGTTTAGGAGTGATTTCTGAGCAAGAAATGTGGCACCGAATGGCGGAAAGATGGCATATCAAACCATGGTTGATCAATACCCTTCGCCGACAAATGAATTCCAAGAAGCGCCTTAACAAACCTTTGATTAATCTTCTTTCCAGGTTACAAATAAATTATCAAACGGCCATTCTGAGCAATGCTGGGGATGAGTCTCGTCGGTTAATGGAGAATTCCTTGCATCTGGATCAATATGTTGAAGAAATAATCATTTCAGCTGAGGTTGGGATGATTAAACCTGATCCGAAAATTTATCAATTAGCGGTGGACCGGCTTGAGACATCACCAGAGACAACCCTGTTTATCGATGATCAAAAAGAAAATGTGATAGCTGCTCGCAATTTTGGGATGCAAGCTGTTCAGCATACTTCCAACGATAAAACCATCCGCGCTGTCGATGAAATTTTAGCAGGAGGGAATTCCTGATGCTGTACCTAATAGCGACGCCTATTGGTAACCTTGGGGATATTTCAATTCGGGCGTTAGAGGTGCTTAATGAGGTCGATTTGATTGCCAGTGAGGACACGCGAAAAACCGCCATCTTGCTCCACCATTATGACATTTATAAACCCCAAAAAAGCTACCACGCCTTCAATGAAAAGAAAGTGGTACCAAAAATAGTTGAAATGCTCTTAGAGGGGCAGTCGATTGCAGTTGTTACCAATGCGGGAACACCTGGAATTTCCGACCCCGGTTATTCTCTTGTGGCTGCAGCCATAGAAAATAATATCCCGGTTACCGCCATCCCGGGTCCAGCCGCAGTTATTATGGCACTAATATTATCCGGTTTACCAAGCCATAGTTTCACGTTTAAAGGTTTTTCACCACGAAAAACCGGTGCTCGAAAGCGTTTTCTTCAGGAGGATGCTGAATCGGCACATACTTTGATCTTCTATGAGAGCCCCTATCGAATTAAGGCTTTTCTGGCAGATGCCCTTGATGTATTAGGTGATAGATCAGCCGCTATTGCCAATGACCTAACAAAAAAGTTTGAGAGTGTCCAGCGTGGCGTGTTGAGCGAGCTGCTGGTATGGATCAACCAAGAAAAACCGCGCGGTGAATATGCGGTGGTAATCCAAGGAAAAAGGGACTGATTATTTAAATTTGAAGGGTGAGAAGCTGGTTTCCTGATCGAAAATATCTAAATTTTCTCCTTTTTTTAACCCATTTACCACCCAATAGGTTAGGGGTGTGACCAGGGCTTCCATGGTGACTTTAAAGATATAATTAGTTAGGGTCAGACTCCAGAATAAACTCCATGGAAAAACCCCTAAGGCGGCTGCAACGAAGATGAAGGTGAAGGTATCGAGAGCCTCACCAACAATGGTGCTGCCAATGGTTCTCGTCCAAAGCCATTTCCCTTTGGTAAGCACCTTCATAACCGACATCATGATAGCATTGGAGAAAGACCCGGCCAAATAGCCGGCTAAACTAGCGATGATGATAGACCCTGAGCTCATACTCCCAAGGATTTGATTGTAGGTTTCTGCTCCCACCGATTCCTGCCAGGTCGCTTCTCCGGGCAAGATTTGGACAAACCAAAAGACCAGAGCACTAAAGATGAGTCCACCGAAGCCAATCCAAATAATCCGTCGGGAGTATTTATAACCATACACTTCCGTCAGGACATCGCCAATAATGTAGCTGATTGGAAATAAGACCGTCCCAGCATCAAAGGCGAGCCGGATGGATCCCAGGTTGAAACCCCAATCTATGATTTTGGCTGAGGAGGCAATATTACTTAGAACAAGGGCTAACACGAAAATGACCGTGAGAATATCGAGATACTTCAAAACTCGAATTTCCGATTTTGTTTTATTCATAGGAATTCCTTCATTTTTATGAGGTAAGTATACCTTTTATGCATCGATTTTTTATCAATCCAAACCAAATTTCTGGAAAACGTGTAATCTTTCCACCTGATTTAATCCATCAAATCATGCATGTGTTGCGGATGGCTGAGGGTGATTTGGTTGAGGTGCTCATCAATGATGGTTTTGCCTGCCTAACACAACTCCATCTAGATCCTGTTAGACAAAAAGTTTTTGGCGAAATTAAGGAAAAATATCGGATCTTATCCGAACCCAGGGTTGATTCGCAGTTATATTTTGCGTTATCAAACCGCGAAAAAGTAGAATGGATTCTTCAAAAAGGAACTGAAATTGGCGTTTCAAGCTTTTGTCCTGTTATCTCCAGCCGTTCAATCGTCCGAGACATTAAATTGCCAGGGAAAAAACGTATTCGATGGAAAAGAATTATTCGTGAAGCTGCAGAACAATCCAACCGTGGGAAAATACCGATCCTCAATGATCCAATCCAATTAGAAGATGGTTTTTCGAAGAGCACTGCTGTTGCAAGGCAGTGTTTGCTTGCATGGGCGGGGGCTGACACGCAAAATGATAGACTGGTTGATGTGATCCAGCCTCAAAACGAGGGTGCTGTCGCACTGTTTGTCGGTCCAGAAGGTGGATTTTCTGAGGATGAAATTCAGCAGGCTAAGTCATCAAGCATCAAATTGATTAGCTTGGGTTCTCGTGTTCAAAGAATGGAGACCGCAGCGATTGTTTTTCCTGCACTTGTGCTGTTTGTGCTGGATGAAATATGAACCTGGATAATATTTTAATAATTGCTGAAAATGGAATCAATTAGAATTATGGAGAAGATGGGTGATTTGGATATGCGGTTAATGATGATTCTGACACATTAATTATCTAAACTAATTAAATGAGTTATGGAAAAAGTAAAGCTTTTTTTTGATATCAAAGGAAATGTGAGTCTAAGTGATAATAAAGTCCCTGATCAACGCTATCGTAAGATTCCTGGCGAGGATATTCTTAAAACTTGATACGTCTGAATTACATAAAATTCCACAAGAAGGTCCCTTAATTGCTNTAGGGAATCATATCAATTTTCTNGAGCCACCATTGATGNTTGCACATTTACATCCCAGAAAAACGACTGGACTGGTAAAAAAGGAAAATTGGGATAATCCATTATTTGCTTTTTTATTTAACATCTGGGGTGGCATCCCGATTGATCGAGATATTGCCGATTTTAAAGCCTTCCAGGACGCCAAGGTCGCATTAACGGAAGGAAAGATTTTAGCTGTTGCGCCTGAAGGGACGCGCACCCATGATGGAAAATTGATTCAGGGTAAACCCGGGGTGGCTATGCTTGCGCTTCAAACCGATGTCCCCCTTCAGGCCGTCGCATTTTTTGGTCATGAAATCTTTTGGGCTAACTTAAAACGATTAAAACGAACCCCAATGAAAATTCGGGTTGGTAAACCCTTTAAGATAAATTTAAGAAACCATCGAAAGAGTAAAGAAATCTTGCAGGCTGTTGCTGATGAGATCATGCTTGAGCTTGTAAAACTGCTCCCATCGAAATATTGGGGGTATTATGCAGACTATGAAAAAGATAGTGCTCAATTTATTGAATATTTAGATTAAATGGCGAGGGAGCAAATTTCTTAGGCGTTTAGGGAGGAGTTTTCCCAAGCCAAGGTTCCGACCCGATTCGTCTTTAACCAAGAGGTATTGTCCCTGGGGAGATAGGTGTGTGTTAGGATAGCGAATATCCCGTCCTGCAATCCATTGTTGGATGGTTCTATTTTGTAAGGTGATCGTGCCTTGGTTGAAATGACTACCAAATCGACTGATGAAGGTGTGGGAGGGTTCAAATACATCATCATGCCAGGCTCCTAAGGGCATCCCGATATATTCAAATGGTAGGGTGGGGAAATATTGCAGATACTTTTTGGGAATTAAGAAGTATTGTTCAAAACGTTGGTAGGGGATGACATCGATCCTATCGTAAATGAGTTCCAAATCCAACCCAAATTGATTAAGCATTTGCTGACCGAGTAACTTTCTTTGATCGGTTTTTAATTGCACTAAGTTCGTTCTGGAGAAGTCACGTTTGGGTGGCGCTTTATAAATTGTTGAGATGGATTGGGTTTTAGTCATCAAACTGCAGAAAAATCCAGAAAATCCTGTTAGATGGGGCCATAAGCGCAAGCTTCGAGATAGTGAGGGATGAAAGGATGTTCCTTGAAATGAGGTTAAACCTTTGGTATCAAATTCAACTCGATCCCTTACCTTTTCTACCTTTATGGCTCCCGGGAAACGATTGATGGCTGCATTGATAACAGCCTCGTCTTCCTCAGGCGCTAATGAGCAAGTGGCATAAACAAGTTGGCCTCCAGTTTTTAAAGCTTGAAATCCACTGCAAAGCAAATTAATTTGGCGTTCTTGCAACCGCAACCTTTCATCCATGGTTGTTTGACGCATGGGTTGGTCGGGTGTCGGCCGCAGGTTTTCCATACTGCAAGGCGCATCTAGTAGAACGAGGTCAAAGGTTTCAGGATACCAATTGCCAAAGTTTTCCCCTGGAAAGTTGAGGATGGCCTGGTTAATGCCACCCCAATTGGAAAGCACCGCTCGCAGGGCACTGATTCTGCCCTGACTGGAGTCATTGCCTAAAATAAAACCTTGATCAAGTGTTCGATCGATCAGGTGGGTTGTTTTGCCTCCTGGGGAAGCAGCCATATCAAGGATTAATGGGTGGGAGTGATCGATGTCAAACAAGCTTACCGGTACCATAGAGGCAGGATCTTGCAGGTAGTACTGCCCCATGCGGTGTTCAATGGTCATGCTAGGGGAAACCTCAAAATTGCGAATGAGCCATCCATTTTGGCAATAGGGCAAGGGTTCAATCTGCCAGCCATATCGACCAGCAAGCACCTCAATTGCATCTTGCGGCGCCGATTTTAACGGATTTATGCGAATGCCAATCGGTAAGGGGCGATCTTGTAATCCTTGTATTTCTTGGCGTTCATCTGGGGTGAGAATATCAGAAAAACGGCCAAGACTTTCATTGAGGCTGGATGATCCTATCGTGGGCATGGCGTTTTAATTACCCCGCTGTTCGATGATGAAAATAAGCTCGTTTTCAATCACAATTTCCGAAAACTTTTGATTTTCAGTCAGATTTTTTTGCACCAGGTTGCGATGTTGATCGATGAGGAGATGTGTGCCGGGTATGTTTTGGGTTGGCAAGGATACTGCCAAAATGTCTGTGTTCAATCCTGCCCATAATTTTTTGTTGGATCCTGGTTGTCTTTTTTCTAAGCGATGGGCTTCTTTGAAAAAAATGGCTAAATCAGCATGGATTTGTGGCGGCTTGACTAAAATATCCTGGTTGACAGCTAGGGGTGCTAATCCAATTTGTACAAAGAACTGGTTAATCAGGTCAATTCTCGGTTGGATAATGTCATAAGCGTAATACTTGACATCCGTTGGTAGGTTCATCCAGGGAAATGCAAAGGGATGGTGGCCACAGGCTAAATCCAGTATTGTGCCTGGTTTGCCCGTCACTTTAAAAAGCTTTTCGTAGAATAAAGACATATGGGGCAATCGTTCTGCGGTCGATGCATGTTGAGAGAGAACACCAAGGCAAAATTTTTCAGGTTTTCATCACCCAAAGAGGTTGGTCCCATTTGATCCAACTGCTCACTCAGAGCGCTGTAATCCAGTTCTCCCAAATAGGGTGCAACGATGTTGTGTAATTTTCTCCGCACGTTTTTTCGCAGAATTTTTTCAGAGGTGTTGTCTTTTAATTCTCCACGGATCAGGTCTGCTACCGTGTCAGGATTCAAGCCAAGCTGGCGATATTTTCGGGATTTGAGAATTCGTTCTCTAAGTTCAACAAGCAAATCTTCTTGATCATTCATTTTGACACCAAGAAAGCCAATTCTGTATCGAATAAAAACTCTTTTACCGCCCAATTTTCATCAGAAATGAGGTCATAGAAATGATTACGATAAAAGGATTCCATACCCTTTTCCTGGCCGCCGATGGCCCTGACCGGGAAGGAGACGAGGATGTAATCAGCATCAATTGATTGTAAGATTTTTGAGCCGATGGTTTTATCGACTTGTTCCAGGCACGGAATGGATTTAAGCAGCAAGGCCAGACTGACTGGCTTGTTGGAAGTGAACCCAATGATGTCACAAGGCTGAGTCGAAAAATTGAGATCGAAATGCTTGGCAAAGCTGTCGATCACATCCAGCATATCCGTGTAAATATCACACGCCTGGTAGTGAACTGCGTCAGGTAAGGGCATCCATGGAATGGCTAGCGGGTTATAACCGCAGGCCAGATCGAGGACACTGTCAACCGGGGAAATCGATTCAAAGCAATTATGGAAGAAGGTGTCCAGGATGGGAAGTCTTTCGGCAGTTGAAACGTGCAAACCCATTGTTTTGAGACAGAAGTTTTTAACCTTATCTGCGTTGAGATCTCTGGGCAGAGCTTGAATNTCCTGCTTGATTTNTTCGTAGTCGACCTTTTGTTTGAAATAGGCTCCTCCGACTTGATGCAATTTATTTCGGACGTACTTCATCGCGCGCTTCCCCTTCAAACCCTGGTGAAGGGCTTCCTTGCTAAGACGAGTTACCAGGCTCCGATGAATATTCTGGTATTTTTGGTGCTTTTGAACTTGATCAATCAGAGATTCAAGGGCGTTGTCAACTTTCATGGGTGCCAAGTTTTTGGGTTAGTTGGGTCATAAATCTTAAATTGTGCAGGGTAGCCAATCGGTGATAGAGCCAGTCGCCTGTTTTGAACAAGTGGTGAAGGTATCCCAAACTGTAGTTCGTGCAGACCGGGCAATCGCAATACTCAGAAATGGGCCGGCTGTCCTTGATGTATTTTTTGTCATGAATATAAACGTATTCGAACCAATCCCCTGAAAGTGCCAAATTAGAATTCAATGGCTGGTTCGTGCGCATTAACCGTCCATGACGGGCATCTCTTGTGGGGAGGGCACAATCAAACAGGTCGTAACCAAGTTCATGGGTCTTCATCAGGTTTTCTGGGTGGCCAATCCCCAGGGCGTGCATCGGAAATTTTGCAGGGACGAGGGATCTTGTCAGGCTAACCATATCCGTGAGGAGGTTGCCCTCAGCGTCCAAGGGCCAACCGCCATAGCCGTAACCGTCAAAACCAATTTCTAACAAGCTATGAGCGCATTTTTCTCGGAGGTCAGCATACCCACCCCCCTGAATCACTGCAAAAATGAGGGGACTTTCATTCTCGTCTAATTGACGTTGATCGACTTGGTGAAGATATTCAGTTTTGCAACGTTTTGCCCAATCTATTGTTCGATCAACGGATGTCTCTTGTTCCATGCGGGATGCATCCACATGGGTGCAATCGTCCAGGCAAATCACGACGTCGCTGTCGTAGCTCATTTGAAGTTGGATGCTTTTTTCTGGGGTAAGGATGAATTTTCGGTTTTTTCCCTCCGGTCGGAAGATAATTCCATCGTCAGACAGGGATCCAAATTTGTCCGATTGATGGATGAGCGAATAAGCCTGAAATCCACCTGAATCAGTGATGATGGCACCATGCCAGTGAGCAAATTGATGTAAGCCGTCAAAGGCTTGAATGGTGCTGGAGCCGGGCTTTTGCATCAAATGGAAGGTGTTCATTACCAAAGCCTGGATTTTTACTGATTCTAAGTCCATCGAATCGACAGCTCTTACATATCCCAGTGTGGCGTCTGGTAAAAAGACGGGCAGTTTGAGATGTTTTTCACGGATGGTCAGTTCAGAACGTTCAGACATCGTTGACTTCAATTCTTTTGTTGACGGTTGAGGATCAGCATGAATTCTCGTTTTTGACCGGATACCTTGGGAAGCACATCCTTTACCTGTCCTCGAAAGATGGCTTCTTTCCTGAGGGTTAAATCGCAGGCCAAAAGAATATCTTGATGATCACCAAAGATTTGCTTGATTTCAGATAATAATTTCGTCAATCGGTAAGGCGTGTCCATTAATACGATGGGATCAGCGATGCTTTTAACTGGGACAAAAAAGCCTCTCGCTTGGGGGACTTGCGCGGCGGGAAACCAGCAAAATAGAATCGATCGATCGAAAAATCACATANGGAGAGTGCGGTCATGAGGGAACTGGCGCCCGGGATAGAAGACACCGGGATATTGTGCTGGAAAATCAAGCGCATTAAATGGCCACCGGGATCAGCGAAGACTGGCGTACCTGCATCTGAGATTAAAGCCATTGTCTCACCATTTTGGATCCGTTTNAGTATGTTATGGGCTTCTTGTGTTTCGTTATGTTCGTTGAGGGTGAGAAGATTGTTTTCTATACCGATTTTATGTAATAGCCGTGTGCCCTGACGATATTCCTCACAAATAATGACATCAACTTTTTTGAGAATATCTAATGCCCGTAGGGTGATATCCTTGGGGTTTCCGATGGGCGTTGCGACAATGTATAATTTTCCAACTTTCTTTTCCTTTTCCATAGTGATAATTGTAACATCCCCCTATAAAACTGGCAGCGTCATCAAACCCTGACTGGTCAGCCAAACCACATTATGGCATAATCAAGGTGTTATTCACCCTATGTGGAGAGGTTTTGCTTGAAAAAATTTAGCAAATTAACCCGCATTTCTTTGATGTTGGCGGTTCTTTTTGGAACGGATAAGTTATTAGGGGTGTTAAGAACAGTCATCATAGGGCGTCAATTTGGGCTTTCAGAGGATTTAGATGTATTTAACGCCGCCAATAATTTGCCCGATTTGTTATTTGCCCTGATCTCTGGCGGGGCATTGGCGATTGCCTTCATTCCCGTTCTCTCCGAAGTCCTCACTAAGGAAGGGAGAGACTTATCATGGCACCTTTTTTCAAATGTTGCAAACCTGGCTTTCATCGTCACTGCTATTCTGGCAATTGTTGTTGGCTTACTGGCAGGTCCCCTGGTACGGGGTGAACTGGGCATTGCGCCTGGTTTTTCGGCCGAACAACAATCATTGGCAGTTGATTTGATGCGGATGAACCTGGTTTCAACCTTGATTTTTTCCATCAGTGGGCTTGTGATGGCGGGCTTGCAGGCCAATCAGCGCTTTTTTCTGCCAGCGATTGCCCCAATATTGTATGATTTTGGACAGATTTTTGGGGCTTTGGTGTTAGCACCATCGGAAGGTTACCAGATTTTGGGGATAGAATTACCAGCCTTCGGTTTGGGAATTCACGGGTTGGTTTATGGGGTGATTATTGGCGCAGCTTTGCACTTGCTAATCCAGGTGCCAGGATTGATCAAGTCGGATTTCAAATGGTTCCCTAAGATTAATTTTAATGACGAGGCATTTCAGCGGGTCATCCGATTGATGGGTCCCAGGCTGATCAGTATGGCATTTATCCAATTGATATTCCTGGCGCGAGACAACTTAGCGTCAAGGCTTCCGGTGGGGTCCGTGACGGCTCTGAGTTATGGTTGGTGGATTCAGCAAGTGCCAGAGACCTTGATCGGAACAGCTATCGCGACGGCTTTGCTTCCCACGCTCTCGGAACAATTGGCTGATGGCGGGATATCAGCCTACAAGGATACAATCGAGCGTGCGGTAAAGGTGATGATTGCCCTATCCTTGCCGATGACGGTCCTGATTTCACTAACGACACTGCCATTAATTCAACGAGTGTTTGGGTTTCCATTGGAAGATGCCCTGATGATATTTCGAGCAACCCAGGCTTATATGGTCGGCCTTTTGGGGCATAGCATTGTTGAACTTGGCGTTCGATCCTTTTATGCAAAACAAAATGCCAGGGTCCCCATGTTATTTTCCGGGTTGGGTCTGTTGATCTATATCGCTTTGGCGATTCCCTTAATGCGAGTGCTATCTTTTGGTGGTATTGCACTGGCCAATTCAATTTCGTATAGCATTCAAGGTTTAGGGTTGATTTTGGTCTTGAATCAAAAAATTGTTGAGAAATTTCGCTTAAAAGGCACCTTTTTGCGAGCTTTTCTGAGCGCAGCTGCTGTGGCAGTTGCTGTTGGATTGGTTATTTACATTCTGCCAATCCCCCTATCGGATTTATTTTTATCCCTGTTAGCCATTGCTATTAGCATTGGTGTTGGGGTGATCCCTATTTGGCAGGAAATTCGCTTACTGATTCATCTCTAATGTAAATCAGGTATAATCCTGCCCATGGATGAAAACGCAATCATCGATAATGATTCCCCAGAAGAAAAAGATAACCAGGTGGAAAAGAAGAAATTCTTTGAACGTCGGATTTCCTGGTTGTTGATCGGTTTGATCTTAATTCTATTGATCCTCTTTATTGGCGCGCTTTTAGGTGTTCCTAAGGGGATAAATGACCGCGTGATGTTGGCAGAAACACAAACAGCACCAAAGATTCAAGCACAATTAGATAGTGCCAGACTCGATTTGGAAGAAGGTCGTTTCCAAGTTGCAATAGAACGATTGGATTGGATCTTGGAGGAAATGTCACCTTACCTTAATGAAAATCAGAATGATGAAGTTGGGCAACTTTATACGGAAGTGCTGCTAAGAATTTCTACTTCTGGTACACCAACACCACTGCCATCTCCTACCGCAACCATTCCAGTCAATACACCCACACCAGATTTCCGGGATGAGATTGAACTCTTTGAACTTGCCCAGGAGCACATCAGGAATGANGCCTGGGATGAAGCCATCCAAACAATAGAGGCTTTGCGTCAGAAAAGTGTGGATTACCGTGCGGTCGAAGTCGATGGGATGCTGTATATTGCCTTACGCAACCGAGGGATGGATAAAATCATTATTGATGGTAGCCTTGAACCTGGACTCTATGACCTGGCTCTCGCAGAGCGTTTTGCACCCTTAGATTCAACTGCGGAAGGTGTGCGTACCTGGACACGGTATTACCTCACAGGTGCCAGCTTTTGGGGCGTGGATTGGGAACAAGTCTTATATTATTTTGAACAAGTTTATCCACAGTTGCCGAACTTGAGAGATGGAACAAATTTGACCGCCAAGGAACGCTATCGGATTGCAGCCAACCAATATGCCTTGCAATTGGCTGCTGCTGAAGAATATTGTAAAGCCCAGGCATATTTCGAGCTGGCCCAATCCATTGGACCCGATCCGGAAATCCAACCAACAGCGCAATGGGTGGGAGAAGAATGTTGGGCTATAGAGAATGCAACCCCAACGCCCAATGAAGGGACAGAGGTCGAAACAACACCAACACCTTCTCCTGATTCAGGTGAAACGACCCCAACGGCAGAGACAACCGAAGATAGTACCCAGAATCCAACCGAGTCGACTCCCTAAGGTTAATTTTCAAACTCAAATTTAATTAAATACTAGACTGGCATTCTATTGTTCTATTCCCCTTTTTTAACCAGGGTTCCGATCACATCATGGGTGATGGCACTATGGATTTTGACCGGCACTAATTCTCCAATTTCAGCTAAGCCTTCAATAACCATTAGGCCATCAACTTCCGGCGCGTCCCGGTAAGATCGCCCAATTGAGATTTGGTTCTCTTCATCAACCCCCTCAATGAGCCCTAAAAGCGTTTTTCCGATCAATTTCTGGTTGCGCT
>JGI24025J20009_10002285_pt1 | contig 13885 bp, 9 predicted proteins | sample Cruoilmetagenom3_FD_20009 | JGI IMG/M metagenome (IMG submission 20009)
ATAATGAGAAGGAAAACGAGAGAAAAACCGCCTTCTGTATCTGGTTTTCTACTTCAATATCGTCAAGAACTGATGGTCAACCATGGGAAAGGCGGGTTGCAGGAACATATACACCCGTTCTATACCATCTTTAACCAGTTCAACCTCATTATCAACTAATCCTGTATCAATCTCCCGGCCCAACCCATTTGCTACACTTTCAAGGAACTCTATACTCTTTTTTATACCAAAAGGATAGGGCACTGTGATATATGGGATATCAAACCTCTCATACATGATCTTTGCACATGCAAGCCCATCGCCGCCCAGTACAACGTTCAGCGATGCCTTTGGCGCATTCTTAATCTCATCGAAATTTGCATCGTTCAGGATTGTGTTGATCTCTATTCCCTGGTCTTTCAACATCCTCTTGATCTCTATGACGTCACCATGTGCATTGATGTCATCGGTCTTGATACCGATCAGATTTATCTTGCCTGATGATCTTTCATTTGGAATCATATAGTCTGTAAGTTTTGCCAGAGTTTCCTCATAACCGATCCATGCTGGTCCCTCATAACCACCAGTGTCCATGGTGATTAAATCGGCAGGAATATTCTCCTTCATCAAGGATGCAACACCGTGGATGTCATCGCCCATGATGACAGGTGCACTGCAGTTGAGTGCGGCGATCAGCTGAGGCTTGAAATATTCGTAATAAAGCTGTATTGCAGTAGCGAGCCTTCCTTCGGCGCCGTATATTTCATCACTCGACCTGAAGCCGCTGCCGACTACTCTCACATTGTTCTGGTCTGACCCCAGCGTTTTTAGAAGGAGTGCTCCACAGTGGCATCCTGTTCTCCCGTGAACGATGGTGATCGAATCTCTTATGCCGTGAATCGCTCTCAATGCACCAATTAGCTTACAGTCATGTAAGGGATCATATATTAGGCTCATCGATTATGACCTCCGGTGATTTGCGAACTTCGCATACTCGCCTGTCATCGATTGCACCAGATCTAAGCTGGTTAAATGCCAGGGAAAGCTTTGCCCAGTGTGGCGTCATATTATGGGCGTGGGGATCATATTCCAGCAAACTCAATAGAGGTCTTCTCTTTTGAGCCGTTCCAAGTGTCTCTTTCAAAAGCAGGCAGAGATCTATCGGGCATTCAAACCCTATTCTCTGGTGATTGAGCATAAAACTGGTTGGGTCGAAGGTTCTTATCCCTTCTCTGTTATAGAGATGGGCAGTTGTACTCGGAGCAATTATAAGATCTGTTCCACTCTGTTTAACGGCCTCGATCTCCTCTTCAATCGTTGGATTCACCAGCGGTTCTGGATCGAATTCGTATTTATTTGCCAGGTTCAGGTTCAAATCCACAATCTCCTCGATCGCCTCCTCGGTCAGCCTGTGTTCAAGAACCTGCGTCCTGTATATCAGGATGCTCACCTCTACACCGACATCCTTGAGCAGGCCCAGACCAAGCCCGTGCATGCCACCTGTGGCCGCAATCTTTATGCCTTCAAGATCTTTTTTTAGCACAGAGAGCCTCTCTTCGGCCTCTCTTCTTCTCTCTCTGATCACTTCTTCGGCCATTCCTTCCTCCCCCATCAGCTTTGCAATATCCATGAAGACGCGAGAGCTTCCTGCGATTCCATAGGGGCTGAGGAGTTCTGGATCCTTGTTTTTATCGTATTGGTCCCATCCCAAAATCTCGTAATGTTCGACTCCAGATCGCTCTTTCATCAGTTTGGCCCAGGACATTGGATAATCGGTTATGTTAAGATCTGCTCCTTTTAGTTCATAAAGGTCTTCTACTCGTGTGTGATCAAAACAGACCTTGTTTACTTTGACTCCCATATCACCAAGAATGGATGTCATCTCTGCCACTTTAACGCCTGCACCATGGATCGGAAAGGTTACGATGTTCACGGAACCCTCATTCCTCTCAACCTCTCTGTTGCCATTACAGAGCATCTGATCGGTGATCGCATAGAGTGCATCCTGATATCCGATCGGTCTCGATCTCCCAACGAAATCTCCTGTCGAATAGACGACCTTGCAGTTCACTTCTTCCTCGACGTTTCTTATGGCAGCATCGAAGTCATCTCCGATGAGGTCACTCGGACATGTGGTAATGACTAAGATCAAATTTGGACGATATCTTCTGTAGGTCTCTACGATCCCCTGGCTCAGCTTCTCTTCTGCACCATACACCACATCCACATCGTTCAGATTTGTGCACGGAGTCGTATAGAATGGGGAATATGGTCTAAATGGATTTATCTTCCTCTGAAAGGCACATCCAACCGGGCCATGAATCAAAGGCACGGCGTCCTCGATGGCATCTGCAACCAGCAGCGACCCCGCAATTTTTCCAGGTATTGCTGTTATTCCATGCAAGGGTATGGTGCTATATGTACTCACAAATGTCCCCAAAAACGACGATTCGTTCTCGGAAATCTCATTCGTCTCGACGTCCATTAAATAGCCTCGCTAATTCAAACTATTACTCTTGTTTTAATGTTACATATTCATAAAGTTGCCCTTCTGAACACATAAGTACATATCGCGAGTACGATCACAGCACCCACTGCAAGCATCACGATATCACCGACCATGACATCGCCCCCGCTCAAAAGCGCCCTCACACTATCGATCGCGTGGCTGACCGGATTTACGGACGCGACCGTCCTGAGCCAAGCCGGCATCTTATCATAAGGCATCAGCGCTGTGCTTGTGAAGAAGAGCGGCATGCTGATCATGCCGTTTATCGCAGCGTACCCGTCATGGTCGTCGATGGCGAGTGCGATCGTTGTCGCAATCGACGCGAAGAGTGTGCCGAAGAGGAAGAGTATGATGTAGGTCAGGAGGATGCTTTTTATGCCGTACACGGTGATTCCAAGCAGCACTGCGACGCTAAAGATCACTGTCGCCTGCACCAGACCCCGAAACGTTATAAAAAGGATCTTTCCGAAGAGGTAGCTCTCTCTCGGCGAGGGCATAGCAAAAAATTTGTTCAAAAAACCCAATAATTTATCATAGAGTACGAGGCTTCCGCTTTGCAGGGATGCAAAAAGCACGCTCATCACCATGATTCCTGGGGTCAGATACTCAAGGTAGTTGTCAGTGAAGGTCACGGGAAGAGTGAGCCCGACAAAAATGAGCCACGCTGCAGGCGTCACCAGATGCGCAAATACCGTCAGCTTCCAGCGGGTCCATTTTATGAGATCTCTCTCAAAGTAGTACCACATCGAGCTCATCGAGCTCATCGCCGCCGCCTCAGCATCGTTCTGAACTTATAGGCATCAAAAGCGCTATCTTCCTCGTTTGTCGTAACCCGGTCCATGAAGACATCATCGAGGGTTGGTTTGCGTACCATCATCGACTGGATCGTCATGCCCTGCCGCAACAACGCCTGAGATATCGCCGGAAGAGCCGATTCACCATGATCTGCCAGAAATCTGAGTTCTCCGTTATCTCCTCCACTGAATGTCACATAATCGAGGGCCAATCCCCCGAAGGTACCTGTTGCGTTGATCGTTATCACATCTTTCTTAAGACTGCCCTTCAGACTCTCCGGAGTGTTGAGGGCGACGATCTTCCCGTGATCTATGATCGCCACGGTATCGCAGTACTCGTCTGCCTCCTCCATATAATGGGTCGTCATGAAGATCGATATGCCGTGCTCCCGGAGCGATGATATGTGCCTCCATATCTTCCTTCTCGCAGCAACATCGAGACCGAGCGTGGGTTCATCCAGAAAGAGCACCTCTGGCTCATGCACCAGTGCCTGTGCAAGCTCAAGCCGCCGCCTCATGCCTCCGGAGTACGTCCTCACCAGATCGCCGGAACGCTCGGAAAGTTCCATCACTTCCAGCACTTCATTCACCTTTCTGGCTCTGTCGGGTATGCCATAGAGCTTTGCATACAGGAGCACGTTCTCTCTTCCGGTGAGCTTGATATCAAGCGCCATCTCCTGGGGCACATAACTGATCACACTCCTCGCCTTCTTCGGCTCTCTTACTACATCATACCCGCAGATTCGGGCAGTGCCGCTGGTCGGTCTCTGAAGTGTTGCCAGTATCCGCACAATCGTGCTTTTTCCAGCTCCGTTCGGACCTAATAGTCCGAATACCTCGCTTTTAACGTGCAGATCCACATGATCCACCGCACAGAGATCGCCGAAGTATTTGGTCAAGTTGTTGATTTCGATCATGAGGATCGGGATGGGGGATCGGAGGAAAGCATTTTAGCTGTCCTCCAGTGGTGGATATACGAAGACGCCTTGCTCATTCAGGTCGTAGTCCAGTCCCTGCATATCTATATACTGCTGGTGAATCGCTTGTGGATCCAGATCCTTGAAGAGTTCTGGGTGGAACCACTTTGCCATATACACAACGCCGACTATTGTGGACGGACCGCTAGATCCGATCCTATATGACAATATGTAAACTTGGCCGTTTTTCACTGCATTAACATTAGCTAACTCGGGACGGTTCAGGATATCCTCTCTCGCGGCTGCCATTTCTGATGGATCATCAGTTTCATAACCTGATGGAACTACGCTTACAGATGGTATCCTAAGGATAATATCTGGATTCTGTTCTACCACCCATTCAGGATCTACTACCGGCCAACATCCTGAAAGATCGGCAGCAATATTTTTTCCACCAGCCAATGCACAAATAGGAGTGGTTGAGCTGTCTTTACCACATGTTTTATAAAGCGAGCTGCTAACTCCTATGTATACTTTTGGCTTCTCGTCTTCGGGAATATCACTAGTTTTTTCCTTGATTTTATCTATATTATCCTGAATAAAGTCGACGAACAATTCTGCTTCATCATCCTTTTCAAGTATATATCCAAGGCTTTTTATCTGTTCTTCCATAGTTTGTTTGTCATCACTCGGTACTATACTCCCAAATTTGAACCGAGCTATTGTAACATCAGTACCTTCAAACACCTTTTCGATATCTGCTTGTCGTGCACACGTCCCCCCAGTAGCAATAAGGAGGTCTGGGCTGAGTTCGAGTATCTTCTCATTATCAGGAGGGACCCCACCAACATTGGTAACCTTACTTACCTCGGGAAAATATTTAGGCTGCTGCGGTACATATTTACACACACCAATTATCTTATCCCTCACTCCCAATGCTCGGACTATCTCAACACTTTGGAGAGCAGCAAGAGGAATAATAGTTTTTGTTGGTTTGTAAATCGTCACCTCTGTTCCCCTATAATCTGTTGTTGTCCTCGGATAGTTCTCATGTATATGTCTGATCTCTTCCAATTCTTCAGATGTGATCTTTCCATCCTGATACGACTGCTCAGCGGCATCCATCTCATCGACCGAGACGGTCCTATCGCCATCGAGATCTCCAGGAACCACAATGCCTTGCGCACCCGCAGGCATTACCGCCAGAAGTGTAGACGATGCTAGAAGAACCATCAACATGAAAATGGTATATCTTTTCATTCAGCTCTCCTCCAGTGGTGGATAGACAAATACGCCGTGCTCGTCCAAGTCATAATCCAGTCCCTGGAACTCTGTAAGATATTCCTGATGGATCGCCTGTGAGTCCAGATCCTCGAAGAGATCTGAATGGAACCATTTTGCCATGTATGCGCCGCCGACTATCATTGATGGGCCGCTAGATGATATCCTATACGATAACATGTAAACCTGCCCATTTTTTACTGCATTGACATTAGCTAATTCGGGAAGATTCATAATCTCTTCACGCATAACTTTCATTTCTGATGGATCATCAGTTTCATAACCGGATGGAATTTGGCTGGGAGATACTATCCTAATAATAATATCTGGATTCTGTTCTACCACCCACTCGGGATCTACTTCGGGCCAACATCCTGAAAGGTTGGCAGCAATATTTTTCCCACCAGCAAATGCACAAAGTGGAGTAACTGTACTTCCATTACCACACGTTTTATAATGCGAGCTGCTAATTCCTATGTATACTTTAGGCTTCTCATCTTCAGGAATATCATCGGTTTTTTCCTTGATTTTATCTATATTATCCTGAATGAAGTCGACGAACAATTCTGCTTCATCATCCTGTTCGAGTATGTATCCAAGGTTTTTTATTAGTTGCACCGTTGTTACTTCTTCACCCGGTACTGCCAAACCTGTAACTCTATAACGAACCACCGTAACATTAGTATCTTCAAAACTCTCTTCAATATTTGCTTGCTGTCTGCACGTCCCTCCATAAGCAAGAAGTAAGTCTGGGTTGAGTTCGAGTATCACCTCAATATCTGGAGGGCCCCCACCAACATTGGCCACTTTACTTAATTCTGGGAAGTATTTAGGCTGCCGTGGTACATGTTTACACACACCAATAACTTCATCCTCTACTCCCAGTGCTCGTAATATGTCAATAGTAGAGAGACCAGCAATTGAAACAATCGTGTTTATTGGTTTATAAATCGTCACCTCTGTTCCCCTATAATCTGTGGTTGTCCTCGGATAGTTCTCATGTATATGTCTGATCTCTTCCAGCTGATCAGATGTCATCTTTCCATCCTGATACGACTGCTCAGCGGCATCCATCTCATCGACCGAGACGGTCCTATCGCCATCGAGATCTCCAGGAACCACAATGCCTTGCGCACCCGCAGGCATAACCACCAGCGACATGCACAACATCATAACCAATACACAAACCATTCTCCTCATTTTGCCACCCACCTAATCCAGCGCGAGCCAGTCCATCAGCGCACCACCTCAGCAGTGGCACCTCACAGAAACCAGTGCCGCCAGAGTAATACAAATCACCTGATTGGCATGTAAACAACCTCCTGGTTTATAACATTATTGATTAATATGTTATAAAATATGACTTAAGCTAACAAAATACTTACAGAATGAACGCAACCAGGACGAAGAGAACAAGAGCCCGCCTCATCGCCCCAATCACCAGTATAAAATCAACCCTTCAGAACCTTGGCAACCTTCTCCTTCCACCCTGCAACATCCTCCATCGTCATCACGTCTATGGATCCGCCCTGAAAATCGCCCTTTACATCACCCATCCGCTCCTCGATCCATCCCTCCATCTCCAGGTATGCGTTCTTCAACCCCTCAATCACATCCGGGTCGGCATCCCATAACCCTCGCTCATAAGCCTCAAGCAAGCGTCTCCCGATCTCCTCGAGCGCCCAGGGGTTGTTCTTCTCGAAGAACTTCCGCATCTCATCATCCAGAACGAACGTCTCTGTGATATCATCGAAGATCCAGTCATCGACCTCCCGGGTCGTCGCTTCCCATCCATAAACCCGGCCTACACGTTTGGATATGTCGCCTGCTCCCTTGTAGCCGTGTCTCTTCATCCCCTCGATCCACTTCGGGTTGAGGAGCTTTGTTCTGACAACCCGTCGAACCTCATCTGCAAGCGTTCTGACCTCAATCTGGTCTCGATCTCTGGTATCGCCATAATATGCCGGAACATCGTGTCCGGAGACCTCCCTTGCAGCAATTGTGAGGCCGCCATGTGTTCCAAAGTAGCAGCAGCACCCAAAGAGGTCGTACTCATCTGTGACCGTCTTATTAAAGGTCAGATCAACGGTCTTGAGCTGAGATACGAGCTTGTCGTGAGATTCCTCCCCGAATACGCCTTTTCCATACTCATACCCGTTCCAGTAGACGTATACATCGGATAGGTCCTTCTCCTCCTTCCATGCAGATGCGTATACGGCAAGGTTCACGCCGTTACCGTACGTTCCTGGCCTGCTCGCAAAGATCCGAGCAGGATCGCCGTTGCCACCATCCGCATACGATTTTGAGACATGTTTCTTGAGATAGTTCATCTCTTCGGGCTCATCGAGCACTGAGACCTCTCGTATCGCCCCGTCCAGAAGCTCTATACAATTATAGAAGCAGTCTCTGGTAATCCCGCTCACCCTGATCGTCACGTCTATCCTCGGACGACCGAGCTCTTCTAATGGAGTGATTCTGTACTCTTTTACCTTCCCATCCTTCCAGATCGGCTCAACACCGATGAGATGCATGATCTGAGCAAGCTGCTCCCCGTCCGCCCACATGATGTCGGAGCACATCCAGTACATGGCGATATTCTCAGGAATTTTTCCGTGCTCTTCCTCATATTTTTCGATCACACCATCCGCAAGCCTTTCCCCGATCTTCCATGCCGCTTTGGTCGGCACCTTGAACGGATCGAGCGAGTAGAAGTTTCTCCCTGTCGGTAGCACCTCTGGCTTGCCCCTTGTTATGAGGCCGGATGGACCTGGCTCGATATATCCAGCATCGAAGCCATGAAGCAGAGAACCGATCTCATCCGAAGCATCTATATCCGAAGAGATCTCTGCCGCCTTGTCCCTGACAGATAATATTTTGTTTTTATCCAGCCTCTTCAATCGATCCCCGAGCACCTCTTTACAGACCATAACAGGGTCCTCACCACACAGGAACCCCTTCAGAAGCTCTTTTCCGAGCGCATCGATCTCGCTCAGCACCTCGCTCTCGGCCTCCGACGGTTCGATATCCATCCCCAGAAGATCGAAGACCAGCCCCCTCATCTCCGACTCGTACCTGAGTATCGAGTTGATGAACTCGACCTTCTTCTCACCTTCAGGATTTTCTCCGAATATATGCATCCCGTCGGGGATCTGGGTGTTGTATAACTTCGTTATCGCACCATGAGTCTTAACTAAGATCTTCTCAAAAGAGACATCGTTCTCCAACAGCTCATCAAGCTTTATCTCCTCTGAAATATTTGTATCTTTTATCAGATCGATGATGATATGCTCAAGAGCATGTGCTCTCGCCTTATCAGATATCTTTGTCTTGTTGTACTCTGCGATCTGGTCTTCAAGCTCCTTCAGACCGCCATAGAGACTGCTCTCTGTCATAACGGTCTGCATATGATCTATTAAGGTCGCATAGCTCCTTCTCTTGGCGATCGTTCCCTCGGGAGGATTATCTGAGTTGTAGATATAGAAATGCGGGATGTTCCCGATGGCCATATCCGGATAACAGCTTTGGGAAAGTGCAACCGACTTTCCCGGCAAGAACTCGAGGCTTCCGTGCGTCCCTACATGGACGATCACATCCGCCTTGAAATCGTTCTCGATCCACCGATACGTGGCGAGATATTGATGCGTTGGAGGTATCTCAGGATCGTGAAGTATCTTACAGACCTGTCCATCACACCGTGCGCCCGCACACCCACGCTTCGGCTGGACGCATACCACAGCGTTGCCGTATCGTACGCCAGTTACAACGATCTTACCATCATAGACCATCGCGGCCGGGACACCGTCCTTCTCCTCACCAGGCGGCTTCCCCCACGCATCACACATTCTTTTCTTGACGGCCGGCTCGAGCGTATCGAACCATCTCTCGTAATCCTCACCGGCCACCATCGCCAGTGCGCCGCCTTTATCCACGATCTCATCGATCGTCGTCCACCTGAACTCTGAGATCGCTTTGTGGTCCATGATGTTCTCGATGAGCTCCTTCCCACTTTCTGGCGGATCGACCGAATATCCGTTCTCTTTCATCGTATTCAATATCCTTGACACGCTCTCAAGGGTATCGAGATGTGCCCCCGCACCTACCGTCGCCTCGACCGATGCGCATGGGCTGTTATGCAGAATAAATGCCACCTTGCGCTCGGATCTGGGTTTATCCTTCAGCTCAACCCATTTCTTAAGCCTGTTTACGACCTTCTTCACACGCTCGTCGACCGGAACATGACGTTCGAACTCGGTCCCATGCTCTTCTTCGGTTCTCGACGTACCGATGATTATCGACTCGATCACGCCCTCGAACTCGGCCATCGCAACACTCCAGGCAACCTCGCTGGAGCTCATCCCCTGAACATCCTCTTTCCATTCTTCCTCGGTCTTGTGATAGACCATCAGCGGATGGAATACAGGAATATCAATTTTTTTGAGTGCATCTACAGACTTCTCGGCGCTCCCCGCATGGAATATTGATTGAAGGTTTATGATGGCATCTATCTTCGTTGGTTTCATGAAGAAGGCTTCAACGACCTCAGCACTCGATCTGGCACCGAGCTCTTTATCACCCATCCCGAAACAGAATGCAGGGATCACATCGAACTCAGTTTCAAGCTCACGGATCAGCGCATCCACGATCTCAAGATCACCGTTTGTCCAGTATGTTCTGAAAAAGAGGATACCGATCTTATGCTTCTTCGTCGGGTTATACCATTCCAGGTAGTCGTCTATGCTCTCGAAAGTCCTCTCTGCATCCGGATGATAGATCCCCTGCCACATCGTCTCTGCTGGCGGATCGACATCGTACTCGATACCCAAAACCTCTTTTCCAAGATACTTGAGCATATTCTTTATGTTCTCTTGCCCTCCGTAAACATGGTAGGCGCTGACCGTTGCCACGACCTTCAAGGAGACATTTGAAAGCGAGTAGTAGGACGGATCATGACCAAAGGATACGACTGGAACGTCCCCGTTCAACCCTTCTACGACCGCATCCCAGACCGCATCGCTGGTCGGACGCAGAAGGATGAGGTCTGCGTGTTCGAAGGAGCTTATACAGCTCTCCAGCTTCACATCATCCTCAAGATCATGTGCAGACCATGCGTGCAGTTCTACATCGAGTTCGTTACATGCATCGGCGAGCAGCGAAATATCGCTACCCCAGGTTACTGATGTTATCTTCATATTATGAGCCTCAACTGTATTTTTATTATAAGCATAGTAAGAAATTGAGTAAATCCCTTAGCGCCCCGGTTCAGGATATACAAACACACCTTGCTCGCCCAGATCATCTCGATCTCACCCGCATACATTACCCCCGTTGAGAGATCTTACCGGCACGACATAAGGGGTCTCGAAGTTGTCCATCACCACCACCTCGACGGAGTAGACCGATTTTATGTTCTCAGATGTGAGCAGGGAGACCGGATCTCCTGTTGCGTAGATCCTACCCTTCTTCAACATCACCAGGTTATCGGCGTACCGTGATGCCAGGTTCAGATCGTGGATGGCCATCACAGCCGATATATCCGTCTTCCTGACGAGATCACGTATGATCTCCATCACCTCGAGCTGGTGCTTCAGATCCAGGTTGCTCGTCGGCTCGTCAAGAAGGAGAACCTCCGGCTCCTGGCAGAGCGCACGGGCGATGAGAACCTTTTGCTTCTGCCCCCCGCTCAGCTCGTTGAAGTCCTTCAGGGCGAACTCCTCGATGCTGAGAAGCTCCATAGTCTCCACAACCCTCTCTATGTCCTCCTCGGCGACCCGCCAGCCCATATGCGGCCGCCTCCCCATCAGGATGGTATCAAAGACCGTTGTCGAGAGGACGCTGGTACTGGACTGGGGAACGTACCCGATGTACCTTGCAATATCCTGCCTGCCCATCGCCTCGATGTTTCTTCCGTCCAAGAAGATGCTACCCTTCGGCTTGAGTATCCGGTCGATGCACTTGATGAGCGTCGTTTTGCCGGAGCCGTTCGGCCCGATGAGACCCAAGACCTCGGAGTCGCCCACGACGATCTCCAGATTATCCAGGATCCTGTTGCTTCCGTAGCTGAAAGAAAGATCCTTTATGGTGATCTTTACCAATACTCCTTCCTCCTTCTCATGAATAGATAAACAAAGAACGGAACGCCCAAAAACGCGGTCATTATACCCACAGGCAAAATTACCGGCGCCATAATCATTCTTGCGACCGTATCCGCCCCTAAAAGCAGTACGGCACCGACGAGACCCGAGGCTGGCAGGAGGAACCTGTGGTCTCCTCCTATGACCATCCTGGTCATGTGAGGCGCAACCAGACCGATAAAACCGATGGTGCCGGTGAAGCAGATTATGCACGCGGTTATGAGCGAGACCAGCATCATGCAGACCACCCTCACCCGCTCGACGTTCACGCCCAGGCTCGTTGCGGTCTCGTCTCCCGCGCCCATGGCGTTGATGTCCCAGGACTTCAAGAGCAGATAAGGCATACAGCAGGCGAGAACCACGGTGATGAGTCCTACCTTGGACCATGAAGACCTTCCCAGGCTGCCCATCATCCAGAAGACGACCTCCTGAACCTCCTCAGATGTGCCTACGTACTGTAAGAAGGATGTCATCGCTGAGAAGAGGTACATGATGGCTATGCCGGCGAGGATCATCGTCTCGGGGGTGATGCCCTTGTACTTTGCCAGCCCGTAGACGGTGAACGAGGCGAGCAATGTGAAGACGAAGGCGTTTCCCACGATGAGATACTCTCCACCGACGAAGCCTGCTCCGAGAACTATGGCCAGGGAGGCTCCGAAGCCTGCTGCAGAGGCGATCCCCAGGGTGAAGGGGCTTGCTAAGGGATTCTTTAATATGCCCTGCATCACCGCTCCGGCAACGGCAAGACCCATCCCTCCCACGACGGCCATGAGTACGCGGTGGAGCCTGAGTTTCCAGACGATCGTATCCACAAACCAGGTTGTCTGGAAGTGGTCCGGGAAGAACTTTGCCAGTATTGCGGCGTAGACCTCGGAGACGCTGATGTCGGCCGAGCCGAGGGTGGCGGCCACTCCTGCCAGCACGATTATTCCAAGGATAAAAATAAACATGAGGAGGAACTTCCGGCCGACGAACCGGGTGTACTCCTCCTTCAGATCCGCCTTCTTGACTGCAGTCTCTGGTGGCATGGTCTCAGCAATGCTCGATCAAGTTACTCGGCTTAGGATACTCTGATGAGAGCGCCACACCGGTAAAGAGCGGCAAGCATAACGCCAGCATCACCAGGACATAGAAAGCTTCTTTCTTCATACCGGTTCACCTTTTAGGCTGTGTTAGTATATTTCATCACACACATTGTTACAGATGATTCTTTGATTCATATTAACTACCACATCGCAGGTACAGCCGGATGATTAATAAGGATTTCGGTTAAAGTGTTATAACCTAACATTGCCCCACATAGCAGGCCTGCGTGTTATCCTCTGCCCTGGCAGCGGTATATCTATCCGATGGCCTCTTTTGATCTCAGCAGTTACCGTATAACCGGGCATAAGATCCATATCGGATCATCATTCCACCGAGGATGTTTCCAGCTGGTCAATCATACGAACAAAAAAATTATGTCATGAAGTATGAAATCCCCCTGGACGATCCGGTGGTAGGAACATAGCATCTCATAAGAGGGATATACATCAGCAGTATTATTAAAATATGCATGAGGAGCAAACTCCGGCTGACGAACCTGGTGTACTCCTCCTTCATCTGTACAGTCCTGACGGCTTTCTCTGTTGTCGTCCTCTCAACAGTGCTCCATCGAGTCACTGGATTTTGGGTACACAAAGAAGCATTATCATCAAAGAGGACGATCCCGTTCCTCACACCGCCGGATAGACAAAGATCCTTCCTTCCGGATATTCCAGTCCCATGCGCTCAAGATACTCCCTGTAAACCTCTTCCGGATCCAGATCGACAGAGGGATGGAATAGCCTTGCCCAGTATGTCAGCCCCACAACGCTATCCGCTCCGAAGTGCATCCCATAGTAGCATACGTAAACCCTATCGTTCTTTACCGCCGAAATATTCTCTGCGCCCGGGCGACCGGTTATCTCGTCTATTACCTCTTCGAGCTCAGATGTATCACTCCAGCCAAGCTCTTTAACCGATTTGATCTTGACTATCACATCCGGGTTCTGATCTATCACCCATTCCCAGTCCACCTTCGGATACTCCGCAAGATCTTTGGCGATGTTATCTCCACCCGCCATCCTGCATAGATCGTTGAGCGCAGATCCCTCTCCATAGGTACTGAGCGCCCCAAGGCCACCCTTGTCGCTCCCCTGGATGTAGACCTTCGGAGGTTCGAGTCCTTCCACGACATTCACAACGGCTTCCTCTTTCTCCTCGCACCAGCTGCAGTAATCCTGCGCTGCCTCT
>JGI24025J20009_10002290_pt1 | contig 13867 bp, 11 predicted proteins | sample Cruoilmetagenom3_FD_20009 | JGI IMG/M metagenome (IMG submission 20009)
ACCATCACCTGATAGCCGCTTTTTTTTATTCGGTTTATAATGTAGGCATCCTCGTAAACGTGAAGATTTTCAGGGATTCTAATTCCCTTCAACAAATTAGATCGAAGTAAAATATCGTGTGTTCCGCCACGAATATCAAAGCACTTTCTCGCGACTATACCAAGCAATTTCAATAAGAATTTGCTTTTTGTATTGGGGATTACATCTATGTTCAAACCCCAAACGGCTCCCACATCATCATCAATAAACTTTACGGCTTTCTTAAACCAGTCTTTACAGAGAACAACATCACTGTCCACAAACATGAACCAATCCGTTTCAACTTCTCGAATACCTATCTCTCTCGCTTTCGCTCTGGTTCCATTTTCTGTTATCACCTTAATATTCCCATACTTCTCAGCAGATTTCTTTACAATCTCCAATGTTCCATCAGTTGAAGAACCATCAACTACAATCAATCGATTTACAGGAACACTTTCATAAATCGCTTTAAAACACTCCTCAAGCATGTGATCGCTGTTTTTTGTAAGGACGACGATGTCAACCGATTCGAGAATCAGAACTCTTCGCCTCCTTATAATTTCGGTGAGAGGTGTAAAACACCATCACTGTCCATAATCTCCAAATTTCGACATCCCGAATTGGCAGATGGTATTTGTCAATCTATAAGTCAATCCTCATATAAAGCTAATCCTCAGACACCTTAAGCAGCTTTACAAGCGCGTCTAAGAAAAATCAGCCGTGAATAGACTGAGTCAGATGGGAGATTGCAAGTAGGATAGTATAGTTAAAGAATAACGTTAGGCTTCTTTAGTTAGGTATATAAATACACTGCAATGCGGCAGCTGGTGAATTGTTGTTGAAAGCCTGCGGGTATCTCATTTTGGTTATACCATCCCAAACCTTCTACCCACCAAATCATATGGATCTCTTCATAACCTTGGGCCAAAGCAGTTTTCAAACCTTCCAAGGGAGTTTGGAAATTGTAGTTAATAACATTCTTATCTTCGTCAATGTACAGACTTGCCCAGCCACTTAAACTTTCATGAACAATCAAGACTGAGTGATTATCCAATTTTGAATTCACAAATTTAAGACAGATTTCAAGATCTTCACAGTCATCTATAGGAAATGTGTTGCTTAGAAAATCTGCCGGAAGATAAGCTGATACACGTTCAAAGGGCGCGAGAAAAGAGGGGCACACTGTGTGGGATGAAACGATGAGAGGTGAAAGTATATAACAGATACTTATGACCATGAGAATTGTTGGAAAGAATACTTTTTTTAACGAAAATTTTCGCGCATTGTGATAAGTTTTCTTGACTCTTGAATCATGAAGACCTTCAATTTCGTTAACCGTGTACAAAATTAACGGAGAGGCTAACATGTACATCCACCGATTCCACGGAACTATTTCAAACCACGGATAAACGATGGGCCATAAAGATCCCATAAGACATACCATTAACCATAAATTTAATATGCGATCACTCCAAAAACCGCGAATGATGAATAGCAGAAGTCCGCCGAAGCACAGAATACCTACCATGGATATGTCGGAGACTAGAGATTGATAGGAATCGTAGGTTACACTACGGACAGTGCTTGTCAGATAGTTAAGGCTGCCAGGGATTGTACCAAGTAGAGTTGCACTGGCAAAGAAAATGAAGAGAAATAAGAGCAACGGTGGAGCAAACCACGATGACCGCTTAAGAACCTTGGTTAAGGGTTTCTTGTTTTCAAATATTTCAGATATGAAACTGCCGATGATGATGAAGAACATTATAGCGCTGGTAATTTCATGAGATAAAACTATTAAAGTTGCTAAGATAGAGGATGTTAGCTTTAACTTATTAGATAACTTGTTGTGTTGCTTAAAGAACGATAAGAATATGAACAGTAAAGCGAGACCTAGCATATTCCTATACAGATCCCAGCTAATCCTTAAAGATACAAAGTACGCCGAAAACACGATGCATGCTAGAAGCCCTTTTTTATTGCTCCAATTTAGTCCTTTGGTGGTAAAGAAAAAGAGAGAAAAGGAAAGAAAGCCGTATAGTAGAGGCCCGAATATCTTTAAAGTTAGGAAAACGTTTCCAGATAAAGAATAAGCAAAATATAGAAGCAAAAAACATAGTGGAGCATAATAATTAAAATCTGCGGGGTTAAAATTGCCATTACTCCAGTTTTCCATTACTGGGGCGTAATAGGTAATTGTGTCGAAGCCCAACGGCCATTTTCCAGCTAAGATTTCTGGAAAAAGTCTGAACGAAAAAGCAGTTAAAAAAGCTAAAATGCTGGCACAACTAAACTTATACTCAAAAATTATTCCTATTTTGTTAATTAACGTTATTTGTATCTTTTGCATTTGACCCCGCCCCACCAGCTTTATTCAAACGCTCAATGCAAATCATATTTTAAATAATGTAATATGTGGTCAATTGATTACTATCGATGATTTAATTATGGTCACGTATTAGTTTACCGCAATCCTTCCTGAGCTAATCCTTTCCTCATCCTCCAATAACATAGTATGTTAACCAAGAGTCAAGTGTAAAGCTTAATCACTACTTAAAAACTTATATAAGTACAAATGATTCACCTTTTTTATCAGTTTAAAATAAGTGCTGTCTTGAACTAATCTTAGAAAAACACAGTTAGCAGGCACTTCCTCTGCGTATTTTTGTTCATTCACAATCTGTTCTTTCCAGATTATTACATAAGTGATTTCATACATTTTTAAATAGTGAAGCACATCTTCCTCTGATGTAAGATAAAACAATCGAAAATCCCATAGAGCTACCCTTCCCATATACAAAGGAAAATCCTCCACATCCGCGGTGAAAAATCGATCGTTTGGATCAGTGTTATTCTTAATCCAGTTTGAAAGCAGTATCACACTATTAATACCTCCAGGTGAATATCTCGACATTATGTGGTTTTTCGGAAATTCTTTTATGTAAGTAAATGATCGTTCAGTTTGTAATATAACACTGCCAGCTAGCAACAATAAGAGAATAGAAATAATCATGTTTCTTTTCAATAACTTTTTCTTTTCCAAAAATTCACAAAGCGCAAGAGCACCAATTGCAAAAAAATGTGAGAAAATGTATGGAAAGGCAATCAAGTAAGCCGGGTTTGCAGTTATAAACTGCAATAAAATCAATAGTAGAATTTCATAAGTTAAGAATAGGAGAAGCAATTTGCTTTGCTTGGATGACCACTCCTTTAAAATGTTTATGTGAAACATAATGATTCCAGCAAAAAAAAGAAAATCGATGAAAATGTTGAAGTCAAAGTTAAATTTCATGCACCCTATTGTTTTTACTGGATCTATGAGCGGTGAAAAAGGATGAAATGCGGAGCAATAACCTTCAGTCGCCTCAGAGTAAATTTGCTCAAAATTAATTTTTTCGTTAAGAACTTTTTCAGCATCAGACCACTCGAGGAATTTTGGATGAAATATACGTTTATCCAAAATATTTTCTGCCCCTCCAATGCCAAAATATGTAACTGTGCCTGTTGTCTCAATTTGATAGTATAGTACTGGCAAATAAAGTAGCATCGTTAACAAGGCAATCCAAAATATTTTTTTCCGTTTATTCGTGAGAATTATGCCATGAATTAGAATTGGCAATAGAAAGAACACACCGTTTGTTTTACATCCTAAAGTCGCCGCTGCAAATAACGCTGTGAGTATCATGTTAACGTTTGATCCACGTTTGATGTATACCACATATGCATAAACAGTTAATAACGTAAAAAGTATTAACAGACTATCTTCATCTGGAAAAATGCAGAAAGTAACTCCACTTGCGAGGGTAGCTGTAACTGTGGCAATTGTTTCATCAAATAATTCACGAAACAACAAAAATAAGCCTAGTAATGTAGCAGTACACGCTGTTATGGCCAGAAAACGAGGACCAACCTCACCTAACATAATCCAAGAAATACCACCCGTAACATAATATAAGGCTGGATAATACAATGGCATTTTCCCGATTTTAGGAAAGCTGTACCATGAAAAGATCAAATTATGAGATTCAGGTACTTTTTGCTCAAACACTAATTGTCTGATTGTCGATTGTCTCAACGCAGAATCTGAGTATATAGGTACATCCAAGAGACACAGGCTAACTGCAATATTTACGATACAGAAGAACAAGACTAACATTTGCATTCGAGATGTCCTGATAAAAACGTCTCTAAGAATCTTAATATGCGTTCTCGTTCTAGTATTCAAATCATGTTCAGACATTTTTCCCACAATAATACAGAGAATAATCACGGCTGCCGAGATCACCGAAACCGTAACTAGTGTTATATCAACATCAAGAAGGGTGTTTAACACGAAAACTAACAACGATTGAATTATAAAAAAAGGAACCGTTGAAAATAATATAAATTCAATGGTATTTTCAATTTTTCTTAGGAAAACAAGATTTAACAATATACCAGGCACTATTATAAGAAAAACAAGTTTAACCAAATTACTAATTACGTCAATTACGGGCATTATACATCCCTCTAATTTTTAAGTTTTTATGTGCCCCTTCCCAGAGCGCGTTTTTCTACCAAGTAGGTCAAGTTGTTAACTTCAATTATTTTACATTTTAGTAGATTGCTTCCGTTACCAAATAACCGCGAAACAACGTAATAAGTCGGGTGCGATAATGAATCTTGTCTGAATTTTGACATCTACTTCGCCCATGAATATGCCTCAATAATAAAGAACAATGTAACAACAGAATTGGAGTATTGGTCCATCCGTTTTCTTCTCTAGAAATCAAAACTTATATTTTATTAATGGCTCGCTCGTAGACCTGAAGTGTTTTTATTGTTGCTTTGTCCCAAGTAAAGTTCTTCTCCACATGCTCTCTAGCATTCTTCCCAAGTTTCCTTCTAAGTTCAATATTCTCAATAAGTAGACAGACTTGGTCAACAAGAGCTTCAACATCTCCTGAAGGAAAGAAAAGACCATTCTCACCATCGGTGCATATTTCCGGGCACCCCCCCTCTCGAGGTAAAATAACCGGTTTGCCTGAGGCCATGGCCTCAAGAGGAGAGCCAGGCAGCGGCTCCTTCGATGCTGTGAACACAAAAATATCCGCTGCAGCATAGTATTTTGGGAGATCACCTCCGCTAACAAACCCTGTTAGAATAACCGATTTTTGAAGATTCAACGAGTTTATTAAAGTTTTTAGCATACTCTTTTCTGGGCCTTCTCCAACAATTAAGACTTTAGCTTTAGGAAATCTCTCTAGAATAAATGGTGCAGCCTTAATCAATAAATCTAGACGTTTTCTATGGTGAAGTTTATTCACAGTGATTATCAAAGGGTCATCATCAGCTAACAAATAGTGCCTCCTAATTTCACTTCCATCGACCTGCGGATTAAACTTTGCAATGTCAACCCCCTCCCGTGTGACGGTGGAGTTTCGATCGTATATCTCCTTCACTTGCTTCTGGATAAACGAACTCAAAACAATTATCTCATCAACATATCTCACAGCAGACTTATCCAATTGCCGATAAATCAACATGGGCAACTGAGATATGGCCCTTTTAATAGGTGTTGAAAGAATTTTTTCAAGGGTTTCCTTTTTCAAATCGTAAAGAAAACGGGGAGGCTCATTACACTCATAAACTATTGGAGTATTACGCAACTTTCCCATATATTTGGCAACTAAAATTGAAGCAAGAGAAGGATGATTATGAGCATCTATGATGTCAACCTGTCTTTCATCTAAGCGAAACGCTAGCTTGGTCATAAATAACGGTTGAACAACTTGAAACATATACCATGACCCAGATGAAACAAAACCGGTTTCAACAATTTCGATAGGATGGTCAATCATGTAATCGCATTTATGGTTATATCGAGGTGTATAAACGCTCACGCTATGGCCCATCTTAGAAAGAGAACATGCAAGCCTCAGAAGTTTCCTTTCGCCACCAAAGGGACCCGTAAACGGAGGAAATATCATGAGTATCTTCAACAACAGGACCTCAGTAGCCTTCAACCTGAATAAAAACAACGAACTTATTAAATACCATGCATGCTCTTTTCACTTCTTGGTAAACTCTACTTATATATGCCTCGTCGCAGTTAGGATGACGGCAAAAGGTCCAACAGTAAAGTAACTTTTTTTCAAAAATTTGTAACAGCATCTCCAAAGAAAATTATGGCTTTGAATGTTTCTTTCGGTTTTTAGGAGATCTATTCCTGATTTAACATTACCAAAAACCTCGTAAAATTCCCTTACATACTCAGAATAAGTGCGTGGTTTTTCTATCACACCTTTTTTCTTCTCAGCTCTACCGAAAAGTCTGCTGTAAACCATCTCGGACAGTACGAATGATGGCGAACACGGCTCATTAATCGCTATCATTCTTCCGCCGCTTTTCAATATTCTCTTGCATTCAGATAAAATAGGATTCATGTCTTCGAGGTGATGCAAAAATGCTGAGCAAAAAATAACATCAAATACTTCATCCTTAAAAGGCAGCTTTATGGCGTCTCCACATATTCTTGTTCCTCTATAACCAAAAATTAATTGCGAAGATTTCAGTGCATCCGAGCTTATATCCAATGAAATCACATTGAAACATTTTCTCTTTAGGGAAGAGTAATAACCAAAGACGCAAGGTCCTGCCCCCAAATCAAGTACTAAGGCAATATTCATCATCTTCATGATTTTGTCAAGTTGCTGCAACATAAAAACAGGGTCGTCCGCAAAAAGATCAACAAATTCCTTTTTACTTAGCAGTTCCCGTCTAAAAGCAATTTCCGCGTTCATTTATATCACAGTTTCAGAAACTTATTTAATGTTCTTCCTTAATGTTCTTCCACACTTCTTAATGAAAGAATAGATTGATTGAGTCGATAATGTGATTTAAATCATTTTTGGATAGTTTGGCGTGAACTGGTAAAGATAAAACTTTTTTCCCCATTTCTTCTGTACGGGGCAAAGAGCATTTTGAATAGCCCGTCGTTCTGTAAAAAGGTTCAAGATGTAGAGGGTTAAAGTAAACTTTACTTTCAATTCCTCTATCTCTGAGAAAGTTCTGGAGACTGCCTCTTTTTATCTCAGCGTCAATTTTTACCGTATACAACATGTAGGTGTGTCTAGAGTAATCAGGTTCATATGGTGTAAACAGATCCTTGATATCCTTGAGATTTTTGGTTAAATAAACTGCATTTCTTCTTCTTTTATCAATAACTTGTTCGATTTTGTTCACTTGCTCTATACCAATAGCGGCTTGAATTTCAGTCATTCGGTAGTTATAGCCAAGACGGACAAATTTCTTAGTTTTTATGTCTCTGCCATGGTTCCGTATTATACGGCATTTTTCAGCAAGTTCATCGTCATTAGTCGTTATCATACCTCCTTCTCCAGTTGTAATTACTTTTTGGGCGTGAAAACTAAAAATGCCTACCGTGCCTATCGCTCCGACTTTTTTCCCGCGATAAATAGAACCAACTGCTTCGGCAGCATCTTCCAAAACAAAAAGATTGTGTTTCCTCGCCAAACTAACAAAAGAGTCCATATCTGCAGGCAAACCACCATAATGGACGGGGATGATGCCTCTAGTTTTATAGGACATCTTCTTTTCCACGTCGGCAGGGTCAAGATTTAAAGTTACAGGATCAATGTCTGCAAACACAGGCTTGGCGCCTTGATACAGCAGGGAATTTGCTGTAGCTATGAACGAGAACGAAGGAACTATCACTTCATCGCCTGAATCAACGCCTAACGCAGCCAAAGCTGTATGCAAGGCGGCTGTTCCGTTAAAGACAGCAATTGCATGCTTCACCCCGATGTACTTAGCAAAGGATTCTTCGAATTCCGAAACTTTCTTTCCCTGTGTAAGCCATCCAGACTTGATAACTTGAATTACAGAATTAAACTCGTTCTCATCATAAAGTGGGTCCGCTAAAAGAATCTTCAAAATGTTTCCCTCCACGCCTTTTTGCCTTTAATAAACTTCTATAAACAGACGAATATGCGCCAGAAATACTTGCATACGAAAAATTCTTTAAAACAGATGTTTTACCACTCATGCCAAATTTCCGAGATAATGCACCATTTTTTAGAAGTTTGATGATGGCCGAGGAAAGTTGTTCAACTGATTTTTGCTCTATCAAAATGCCGTTTTCGCCATCCTTAACTATATCGGGAATCCCGCCGGTTCTGGTGCTGACCACAGGTTTTCCACAAGCCATTGCCTCACAAAGAACTATTCCAAAGCCTTCCTGATCGCCCTTCTCGTCAACTATAGAAGGCAATACAAAAACATCACAAATATTATAGAGCAGCAGAAGGTCAGATTGCGGAACATCGCTGATCAACTTCACTTTATCGTCAAGTCCTAATTTGTGTGCTTGATTTCTAAGGAATCTTTTCTCTGGTCCATTTCCAGCGATTACTAGGACGGAGTGTGGAGAACTTTTTAAAATAGATGGCATAGCTTCTATGAGAAAATGAAAACCCTTTCTTTCGACCAGCCGGCCAACAGCTAGAATAGTTTTTTCTCCACATATCTTGTATTTCTTCTTCAACGCATTAACCATCCAACGTTCCAAGCGCATAGAAGTGAACTTTTCAGTATCAACGCCATACGGTATTACTATACTCTTGCGCAGTCCAACATTTCGAGCTGCTTCTCTGACAGCATTACTGATGAATACACATTCATCAGCATTTGAAGCTATCCACCTCATTAAAGGTGAAAGCCATCGATACTTATGTTTGACCAAAAAGAATTCAACTCCATACCCTGTTAGAACTAGCGGCCTATGAACAAGTTTCTTGACGAGAACTCCGATCAGGCCGGAAGGAAAAAACCAGTGTGCGTGAATGATGTCTACCCTATTTTTGATAGAAACTTTCAAAGCCTTAAAAAAGGAACTCAGCATGTACGGGAGAAGTTGCATTCTTGCTGTTAGTGAATCTTGCAGTTTCTGGGGCATTCCAGCTCCACCAGCCAAAATCTCAAGCTTTGAGGGCATATATCTAAAGCGATGCACAAAGATGCCTTCTAACTTTTCGTCACACGTTGCAACTGCATGATGGGGAGATACAACGTGGACTTCCATTCCCAAGTCAACAATTTTCTTCGCTAGTTCGTGAACGAAAGCTGGAACAGTGTCTCCTTTATACCTAGGATACGTCGATGTAATCATACATACGCGCATTTTAGTATCTTCCGGTAAGTAATTTTGAAGACTTCGCTGACGGGTGTTTCTCAGCTCTGGACAAGTTCTTTATATAATATCGAATTATTGTCTTCATCACCCGCATCGTATACGTATACACGTTGGGTATAAGTCTCGACTTACCATGTTGTCTCCTAGCAAAGAAGACTGGTATTTCCACTATTTTAAATCCCTTGAACGCAGCGTCTATAATCATCTCTTGAGTATACGTATAATCTGACGTTATCCTTAGTTTTTTTGCAACCTCCTTTGTCATAGCTCTAAAACCTGTTTGAGCATCAGTTATCGGAACATTTACTAGCCTTCTTGTGATCCATGTGAAGAGAATGTTACCTAGTTTTTTGATTAGGGGCATACATTCTATTCTTCCGGCAAACCTTGAACCTAAAACAATGTCAGCGCTCTGAGTTAAAATTGGCGCAATTATTCGGGGGATATCCTCCGCTAGATACTGAGCATCAGCATCTATAGTAACTACAATGTCTGCATTCTGCTTGACCGCTGCTTTTAGCCCTGTCCGAAAAGCTTCTGCTAGGCCCTTCCTTGATTCCGTGTTTATAACTCTCGCGCCTGCATTAGTTGCAACTGAAACCGTATTGTCTGTTGTGTTATTATCAATCACTACAATACATGATACCGAAAAGAATGGAAGTTTTGGAATGCTCTTTATCACTTTTCCAATGGTTTTCTCCTCATTCCGAGCTGGAATCACAACGCATACTCTTTTCATTTGTTTTCACTGTTACAGAAACGAGCAATTTCCTTGTTTACGTAGCGTGTGGCAGTTAATATTTTGGGGTTCATTTTTTTACTTTCGATAAAATCTATGAAAGCTTCCAAATCTTTTGGCAAGCATTTGCCTCCAAACGGTCTACCGCCATAAATTCCATAGGTACCAATTCGATTATCCATCGCCACAATATCTGAAATAAAATGAGAATCCAACTTTAATTCCTTGCAAAGCTTGTAAATCTCATTAAAAAACGATATCTTAGCTGCAAGAAAAGCATTTGATACAACTTTAACCATTTCAGCCGTATCCAAGTCTGTTCTGATCACGGGAGCTTTGAATGAAGAGTAAAGTTGTTCTAACATGTCACCCGAGTTTTTGTCAAATTCGCCTATCACTATCCTACTAGGGTTAAGAAAATCATCTAAAGCGTTTACTTCTCTTAAGAACTCTGGATTTACACAAACGCCAAACGCTTTGCCAACTTTTAATCTTGAAGTTTTCTCAATCAAGGGAACAAGTTTAACTCGGGTGGTAGAAGGCAAAACTGTACTACGAATTACAATCAAATGATACTTTTTTTTCTTGCAAAGAGCACACGCAACATTCTTTAAAGCATTTTCTACACAACTAAAATCCATTTGTCCATTAACAGTAGGTGTGGGGACACAAATAAAGGAGACATCCGATTTAATAACAGCCTCTGTAGGGTTTCTTGTTATAGTATAACCCTCTCTCTTTAAGGAAGAAAGCTTCCCTTCATCAATATCATAAAAGATTACGCCTTTTCCATAAGTTTGAAAACCAATACCGGTTGCCTTGCCAACGACGCCTGAACCTATTATGGATATTTTCATTCCTCGTTCACTCCTTAGAAATCTTGTTTTTCCAAAACGAGACAGTTAGTTGCAATCCATCTTCTAAAGTAAATTTAGGTTCCCAGCTGAGTATGTGCTTAGCTTTTGAATAATCGCCGATGAGAACAGCGATATCTAGCGGTCGTTTGGGTATTGTGTTCCAAATGACTTCACCTTTGAATCCCGCTATGTTAGAAAGTATATCCACTAGCTCTGCTATGGATACCCCACGTCCTGTGCAAAAGTTAAACACTTCTCCAATAGCCTTTCCGTTCCCTAAACATGTTAGGTAGCTATTTACATGATCCTCAACGTACAGAAAATCTCTAACAGGCGTTGGATCACCAAGTCTAACTGTTTCTCCACTAAGCATTTGCTCAACGGCCCGTTCAACTATAAAATGCTTGTTGTCTTTACGCCCATAAGTGTTAAAGTTTCGAAGAATCGTCACCGGAAAACCATAAGAATCACGCATGTAAAGCAGGTATTTTTCACATGCAAGCTTGCTGACGGCGTAAGGGCTGTTGGGATTCTGGGGCGTCCCCTCTTTTTTCGGAGTTGGCCCGTTACCGTAGGTTTCTGATGATGAGGCGAAAAGGAACTGCTTGAAGTGGGGCACCTCACGTAGGCAAGCCTCAGCCAAGTTCACAGTTCCCAGAAAGTTCGTTTCGATACTCTCGTGTGGATGGTCATAGCTGTACGCTACTGGGCTTAGCGACGCTAGATGTATTACAACATGAGGCTGAACCTCATGAATGATTCGCTTAACCGCGAAATAATTTTTAAGGTCCCCAAAAACGGTTTTAATCTTCCTCCTCTGGCCAAGAACATATCGAGCCGTGACATACCTCTCAAGGCTATAGACATCATGCCCTCGCTCGACAAGTCTTGGAACAAGATTGCTACCAATGAAACCCGTGCAGCCAGTAACAAGAACTGATTGTCCTTTCAACAGACCTCATGCTCCAATCTTTTTTTGGGGATATGTTGAATACGTGTTATCAGACTTAGGAGATAAAAAACTTTCTGAACTCTATGGATTGAACGATCGTTAACAAGCGGAAAGAACGTATGGTACATCAAACACAACCATTAACAAAATAGACTAATTATGGCAAAAACCATGTGATAACAACTGGATGCTGACATTCGCCTTATTGTTTCCATTGAACCACATAGATTCGGTTGTAGAGGACTTAAAGCACAGTTCACTTAGAGGTTTTTCAACTGTTGGTTATGGCTGTTCCCCAGTCCCATATTCTTTGGTTAACTTCAATTTCCTTCGGCAATATGCCAAGGGATACGTACTTGTTTGCATATTTCGTCAGCGTTTACACATACTCAATGAGCCTGCAAGGTGTCACATTTCGGCGGTATGTACCGCGTCCTCGAACCCTTTTCCCCCGCGATGTGCTCAACTTGATAGCGTGTCATCCTTTCGCTATAATCAGCCCCTATCCACCCCGAACCCTGAATGTCGCAGTTGCCGCCAGTTGAATTGATCAGATGGTTCCCTGGATAGAAAAGCATCTTTTGGAACAGCCATCACATTCTCCTTTACAGCATATGTCACAAGGTTTCTCAGTTAGTCTGGACTTACAATGGTATCATTATTTAATATGCAAAAAATCACACTAACAGAATTAGGAATTAAACTATGACCTACGGTAAAGCCGTAATTGGTTGAACATTCTGTCAGCCTCACGCCTCGACGATTTCCTTTCACGAAATTACGGACTCATCCTAGGAAATGTTGTCAGTTACTGTAATTTCAAAGTTTGGAATACTCTGTTACGGTTACTGAGTTTAAGCATCTTTTTATGTAATAATTGTCATCGAAGTTCAGTATCAAAACTAGCCTTAGGAACCTATTTCACCTCTGTTTATCATAACGTTACTGCCTATGCTTGTGTAGGGGGCAACGTAGACTTTTCATTGAATAATAGTGTTACTGCCTACTATTACAGGACCTCTAACGGTGGCGTCTTTCCTAATTATTGAACTTCACCAAAAGAAACTCGCCCTTGCGTTGAGCCTATTTAATTGACGATGTCGTTTGGAGTTCCTATATTCTTCCACCAGCCCTTCCACAAATTCGACCCTTCCAGCAAGGATCTGTACTGCTGATAAGAGATGGAACCCGGCGGAGACCTTCGTACGCGTAAAAAGACAGCTTCAGAGCCTTCATTACAAGCAACCTCACCGTTGCTTACAGTTTCTCATATCGTCAGAACCGCCTTCTCGGTGACGCCAACTTTACTGTAAGATTTTTTCGGTCGCTTAAGTCTGTTTATTCGCCTTTGAATTCTATAATATACAAAGTAGTTTCTTAAGTTCCTCAACATTTCTGTGAAGCCTCTTTCGTGAGAGTGATACACGCTGAAAAGCGGTTCAGTCACCACTTTGAAGCCTCGAGCCTTCATTTCCATGCTCCAATCATAATCCTCTAGACCATATCTGCCCGTTTCGGGAATAAGATTTGGCAAGCTCTCATCGAAGGGGTATTCCTTCCAGAGGGATTTTCTGATTATACCGTTCACCGTTGAACACCAACTCATTCTTAGAAAAACTCTCTCAGAAAAGTGATATAGGAGCATCGCCGTTTCTCTGGCAAAATCGTTTTTTTCAAGGGGGGAAAAGTAGCCAGAGACACAAGCAACTTTGGGGTCTTTAAAGTGTCTAACACCGTTCTCCAGCCATGAGGTGGAAAGAGGCAGCGTATGGGCGTTTGTTATACATACGAGTTCGTTTTCAGAGGCGGAGACCCCGAGGTTAGTGGAGTAAGGATGAGAAAACTCCTCGTCAGAAACAGGGATTAATTTCACTTTGATTCCGGCTTTCAAAAGCCAACGGGAGGCGCGGTCTAGGCTTCTCCTCAAAGATTGCAGGCTGTCCTCGGAAGAAAAATTATTCACTGTTATTACCTCATCCGGTGAATTTGTCTGAAGAGATAAAGTGTGGAGTAGTTGTCTTAGGTGTCTTTCTTCGTCGCGGGTTCTGATGACAACTGATACTCGCAATGCTATTCCTCAGCAACACATTCATCAGAATCGTTTACTG
>JGI24025J20009_10002293_pt1 | contig 13849 bp, 11 predicted proteins | sample Cruoilmetagenom3_FD_20009 | JGI IMG/M metagenome (IMG submission 20009)
GGTGCTGATCGGCCCCCGGCGACGGGTTTTCGCTGTTTCGGCCGAGGCGGCCGCGTGCGGCATCGTCGTTGGCCTGACGGCCCGAACCGCCGAGGTGCGATGCCCCGAGGCGCGGCTGCTGGAGGCAGATGTGGCCCGCTATCGGCAGGAGTTCGAGACGCTGCTGCAGCTTCTGGAGCTCAGCAGCCCTAGAGTAGAGCCGCACGGCTGGGGTGCAGCCTACGTGGATCTGGGTGACCTGGCCCGAAACCACGCCAAGGGTGTGGCGCTCTGCAGCAACATCGGGAGAACAATGCGGCGAGAGCTGGGGGAGACACTGCAGCCAGCGCTGGGCTGGAACAGCAGCAAGTTCACCGCCCAGGCGGCCGCCCGCCGCACCCGACCAGGGCATCTCCTGGGCGTGGCGGCGGTGCGGGAGAGGGCCTTCCTCAAGCCGTTGCCGGTGCCGCTGCTACCGCTGGGAGAGGATGCCCTGCGGCGGCTCGGCTTCCTGGGGCTGCGCACGCTGGGACAATATGCGGCGCTGCCTTCAGCGGCGGTGTGGCAGCAGTTCGGGCGGGCCGGACGGCTGGCGCAGCGCTGTGCTCGTGGCCAGGATGACCGCCCTGTGGTACCCCGCTCGCACGAACACCGCCTGACCGCTGATTGCGAGTTCGAGGTTCCCCTGACCGAGCGTGAACGACTGTTGGTGGCGCTACGGCAACTGGTCTCGCCGCTGCTGGTGGAACTGCGAGGAAACCTGCAAGCCTGCGGGCAACTGCGGCTGACGGTGCGCTTCGCTGACCACACTGCTCAGGAGCGGGAGCGCATCTTCCTGTTCCCCACGGCGGAGGAGGCACGGGTCATGCTGGTCCTGAGGCAGTTGCTGGATGGCCTGCGCTGGCAGGCCGGGGCCGAGGCCTTGGAGGTAATCTTGGAACGGATCCAGGACGCCGTGGCCGAGCAGTTGTCCCTCTTCCCGGCCGGGCCTGCCCTGAGCGGAGCCGAAGGGAACGAGCGGGAGCGCAAGCTGCGGAAGGTGCAGCAGGTCCTGGCGACCCGCTTCGGCGCCCATAGGCTGCGGCGGGCGGTGTTGGCCCAGCCCGGTGCGCCGCTGCCGGAATGGCGGGTCGGATGGCTGGATTGAGGGAAAATGGAGGATGGATTGAAGCAGAGATCAAGGATTGGAGTCGTACTCAGCGCCAAGGAACAGCAACTGATTCTGCAACTCCTCGGCCGAGAAGCGATTCAACAGGTTCTCCATCCGACGCAGCCAGGCGCTAACGGCCGAATGGCCAATGAGGATGATAATACCCCAGTGCTCACGTCTGCCCTCCACCCATGTTACATGTACCCCAGGAAAGTGTTTGATGTTGTGGGTGATCAGCACCCTCTGCTGGCTGGCGGCAAAGAGCAACTGCTCCACGTCCGACGCCTCCAGCAGGCCAGCCTCGACTGTCGTCTCAACATCATAGCCGCGTCGCCGCAGTGCCTCAGCCAGCCGCGCGTCAGCATCCTCATCGAAGTACAGCCGGGCGACGAGGGAGCTCAGTTCCGTCACCATCGCTCCGCTTCACTGTGAACGACTGCCACACCCTCGGTGACTCTCTCGACTTTCAAGCGCTGCTCGGCAATCACCCGCTCGGGCCGGCTCTCTTCGACAAGCCCGTCTATCTCAGGTTGGTGATCGTAGTAGTACGAAAGAGCATCGTAAACCTGGGTCGCGGTCAGGTGAGGGAGAGCAGCCAGGATGTCATCCACCGACTGGCCGGCCTGGACCCGCTCGACGATGTGACGCACGGAGATGCGGGTCCTTCGGATGATGGGCTCGCCCCCGCTGATGTCGGGCCGGCAGACGATCCGAGGGTGTCCTGCCGCTGCCTGGTCAACCAGGGCGTTGTAGTCCTCGTAGCGGACCAAAACGGCCTTGGGGCGGCTGTAGTGGGTGATGAAATAGGGCTCGCCGGTGGCCTCCAGCGTGGCCAGGATGTCTTTGAGTTTCTGTCTCACTTCACTAACGGGGATGATCTGGACCGCCATGAGTCACCTCCATGTGCTTGTCTGTTGTACAAGACAATGATACATCCACACGGAGATCTTGTCAAATGGATGATGGAGAGGTGGAGAGTGGAGGATGGATGGTGGAAATGGAAAGTGGGGGTCCATTCTCCAATTTCCAGCCTCAAACCTCCAACTTCCATGAGGGGCAGCCATGACACGACTATGGCCTGAAGGGGAGCTGGTGGAGATGTGGGGCAGGGAGGAGACGCCGGCTGGTTTCGAGTGGCAGGGGGAGCCCCATCGCATCCAGGAGTTCTGCAACCGCTGGCGGGTGCACACCCGCTGGTGGGAGCCGGAGCAGGCCATCTGGCGGGAGTACCTGAAGGTGGCCACCGATACGGGGCTCCTGTGCCTGATCTATCGCGACCTGCTCAAGGGCGGCTGGTTCCTGGCCCGGCTGTACGACTGAGGTCTGAGGCAACGTGGCAACGAAGACTGAGTACGTCGAGTTGCATTGCCATAGTCACTACTCCCTGCTCGACGGCGGTTCGTCGCCGGAGTCGCTGGTAGAGCGGGCGGCGGAATTGGGCTATCCAGCGCTGGCGCTCACCGATCACGACGGGCTGTACGGAGCGGTGCGCTTCTGGCAAGCAGCCAGACAGTGGGGAATCCAGCCTATCATCGGCGCCGAGGTCACGCTGGACGACGCCTGCCCTGACTATGCCGTGCAAGGCCAAAAGGAGCAGCGCCGAAGAGGGCACCACCTGACGCTGCTGGCGGAGACGCAGGCAGGCTACGGCAACCTCAGCCGATTGATCAGCGCCGGACAACTGGCCGGACAGAAGGGGCAGCCCCGACTGACGCTGGAGACGCTGGCCGACCACGCCGACGGCCTGATCTGCCTCTCCGGCTGCCGTCAAGGGGCGGTGGCCTCGGCGCTGCTGGCCAAGGACAGAGGCAGGGCCTATGGTACTGCCGCTCACCTGCACGAGATCTTCGGCCCCGAGCGCTTCTGGATCGAGCTGCAGCGGCATGACCTGCCCACCGACGGTCGGCTGGTGGCGGAACTGGTGGCTCTGGCCCGCCAACTGGGCGTGGGTTTCGTGGCCACCAACAACGTCCACTACGCCCAGCGATCCGGCCAGCGGCTGCACGACGTCTTGACCTGCGTCCGTCACCGCACCACCCTCCCCGAAGCGCTGGCCGGTGGGCTGTTGCACCCCAACTCCGAGCGCTTCCTCAAGCCGCCACAAGAGATGGCCGCCCTCTTCGCCGATTTGCCGCGGGCGCTGCGCAACACAATGACCATCGCCGAGCGCTGCCAGGTCAGTATGGACTTCTCGGGGCAGCGGCTGCCCGCCTTCTCCGTGCCCCAAGGCCACACCCCGGCGACCTACCTGCGCACCCTCTGCGAAGAGGGACTGCAGCGCAAGTTCGACCCCATCACGCCGCAGGCNAGAGCCCAACTGGATCATGAGTTGGCGGTCATNGAGCGCACGGGGCTAGCTGGCTACTTCCTGGTCGTCTGGGACATCGTGCGCTTCGCCCGTTCGCGGTCCATCCGCTGCCAGGGGCGGGGCTCAGCGGCCAACTCGCTGGTGGCCTACCTCCTGGGGATCACGCCGGTGGACCCGCTGCGCCACAACCTGCTCTTCGAGCGCTTCCTGAGCGAGGGGGCACACACCACGCCAGACATCGATGTGGACTTCGCCGCCGACCGGCGAGAGGAGGTCATCCAGTACGTCTACGAGCGTTACGGCGAGGAGCACGTGGCCATGGTCTGCAACGTGGTCACCTACCGCGCCCGCTCGGCACTGCGGGACGTGGCCAAAACGCTGGCCTTCCCGCCGGATGTCATTGACCGGGCGGCCAAAGCCCTCGACACCCGATCCGCCGTCCAGGCGGCGGGGCAAATCCAAAGCTCAACGAATCAAAGTCCAAACCCAAAGTTTCCCTCGTTTCCTTCATTTCCGTCAGTCCCCTCAGACCCCTCTGGCTCCTCTGGCTCCTCCGTCCCCTCTCTCCCCTGGCAGACCCTCTCCGACCTGCTGCGGGAGATAGACGGCATCCCCCGCCACCTCTCCATCCATGTCGGCGGCATGCTTATCACCGCCGCGCCGCTGGTGGAGGTGGTGCCGGTAGAGCGGGCCACCATGCCCTGCCGGGTGGTGGTGCAGTGGGACAAGGACAGCGTCGAGGATGCCGGGCTGATCAAGATAGACCTCCTCTCCCTGCGCACGTTGGGCATGATCGAGGAAGCGCTAGCTCACATCCGGGAGCANAGAGGGATCGAGTTGGATCTANACCACCTGCNGCTGGACGACCCCGCCGTCTACGACATGCTGCAGCGGGCCGACACGGTGGGCACCTTCCAGGTGGAGAGCCGCGCCCAGTCGCAGATGCTGCCCCGGCTGCGGCCGACGTGCTTCGAGGACATCATCATCGAGGTGGCGCTGGTGCGGCCCGGCCCCATCCAGGGGAACATGGTACATCCCTACCTGAAGCGAAGGAAGGGTCTTGAGCCGGTGACCTACGCCCATCCGGCGCTGGAGTCAGCACTGGCGGAGACGCTGGGGGTGATCATCTTCCAGGAGCAGGTGATCCGGGTGGCCATAGCCGTCGCCGGATTCACTCCTGCGGAGGCGGATCAGTTGCGGCGGGCCATGAGCCGCAGCCGCTCGGAGAAGGCCATGGCCGCCCTGCGGGAGCGTTTCCTGGCCGGAGCGCAGGCCAATGGCGTGGACGAGGAGACGGCGGAGGAGATCTTCCGCCAGTTGGCCGGGTTCGCCGGCTTTGGCTTCTGCAAATCCCACGCCGCCGCCTTCGCCCTGGTCGCCTACCAGACGCTCTATCTCAAGGCGCACTTCGCCCCCGAGTTCACCTGCGCGCTCCTCAACCATCAGCCGATGGGCTTCTATGCCCCCGAGGTGCTCATCGGCGACGCCCGACGGCACGGCGTGCCTGTCATCCACCCCGATGTCAACCGCAGTCTGGATGAGTGCACACTGGAGAAGGTGGAAGCCCCTATGGATGCTCAACTGGCGCAAGGAGCAGAGGTTTTGGGATTTGGTCATTGGATATTGGCCATTCGCCTGGGTTTGCGCTACGTGCACGGTCTGGGCGAGGTGTGGCGAGCCCGCATCGTCGAGCGGCGGGGTGAGCGACCCTATCGGGACCTGCGGAACGTCTGCCGCCGCACCTGTCTCCCCAGGCCGGTGGTGGAGAACCTGATCCGGGCGGGGGCCATGGACGGGTTCGGGCGGCGGCGAGACCTGTTGTGGGAACTGGGTGGGCTGGAATACCGTGAGGAAGGGCTGGACGTCGAGGTGCCCATCGAACTGGTGGCTTTGCCGGTGCTCAGCGAAGCGGAGCGATTGGGTTGGGAGTATGAACTGCTGGGACTAGCCCCCGGCGATCACGTCATGCGGCTCTATCGAGAGCGATTGCGAACACAGGGAGTGCTGAGCAGTAAGGAGCTTGCAGAACGCCGCAACGGGCAGGCGGTGAAAGTGGCGGGACTGGTGGTCGTGCGTCAACGGCCTCCCACGGCCAAGGGGCACCTCTTCATCACCCTGGAGGACGAGGAAGGGCTGGTGAACCTCATCGTGCGGCCCCATGTCTATGAGCGGCATCGGGATACACTGCGCAACGCGCCGCTGTTGTGGGTCGAAGGACGGTTGCAGCGGGAAGGGCACGCGGTCAGCGTGTTGGTGCGTGGAGCGGCGCCGTTGAGATAGCCAACGCCCTCACCGGAACAGTTGCTGTCCATGGAGTCAACTGATACCAATCTCACGCCCCACGCCGCCTTGCGACGGAGTTGAACGCTGCGAAGCATGTTGTATTTAGACGCACGCCGCAATTCGTGTATAATGGGGCAAGAAAGGAAAAAGATGAACGCCGAGGAGAGGAAGGCGCTGGGATACGTGCGGAGCTATGCACCGCCGTGAACAGGCGGGGCTGGGATCGGTATCCCAGCACAGGCTCTTCAGGCCAGTGCAGGAGGACATTTCATGCTATCCCTTGCCGGAGACATCGGCGGAACCAAGACCAATCTGGCCATCTTCTCGCCAGAGGCTGGGCCGCGGGCGCCGCTGGCGGAGGCAACCTTCCCCAGCGGTCGCTATCCCAGCCTGGAAGCGCTCGTGCAGGAGTTTCTGTCTCGGGTCAATCTGAAGGTGGAACGAGCCACTTTCGGTGTGGCCGGCCCGGTGGTCGCAGGGCAGTCAAGGATCACCAACCTCCCCTGGGTAATGGATGAACTGCAGCTCCAGGAAGCCCTGGGCCTCGCGGGCGTCCGGCTGCTGAACGACCTGGAGGCCATTGCCAACGGTGTGCCTTCGCTGGAGCCAGCCGACCTACACACACTGAACGTGGGGGAGCCAGCGTCCGGTGGAGCCATCGCCATCATCGCCCCAGGCACCGGCCTCGGTGAAGCCTATCTCACCTGGGATGGCTCGCACTACCAGGCACACGCTTCGGAGGGCGGCCACACCGATTTCGCCCCGATCAACCCGCTGGAGATTGGATTGCTGAGCTATCTTCTGGAGCGCTTGGGGCATGTCAGCTACGAGCGGGTTTGCTCCGGCCGGGGCATACCCAACATCTATGCCTACCTTAGGGACAGTGGTTGCGCCGAGGAACCGGATTGGCTGGCCGAGCAACTGGCCGCGGCCGATGATGCTACCCCGATCATTGTCAACAATGCCCTCAATAGCGACAGGGCGTGCGACCTGTGCGCGGCCACGCTCAACAGCTTCGTGTCCATCCTGGGAACGGAGGCAGGCAACCTGGCCCTCAAGGTGCTGGCCACTGGCGGCGTCTACCTGGGCGGCGGCATCCCGCCGCGCATCCTGCCGGCTCTGGAGGAGGGACGTTTTTTGGACGCTTTCCGGGCCAAGGGGCGCATGTCAGAACTGATGGCGCGCATGCCGGTGCACGTCATCCTCAACCCCAAAGTCGCACTCCTGGGCGCAGCCAGCCACTGCCTGAGGATGTAGGCAGGGGAAACCTACGTCCTTGGCTACATGGAAGGGCAAGCCGTATGGCGAAACAAGAGACTGCTGAGCACAAACGCCTGGCCGATTCGGAGGCCCGCCGAGCCGACTGGAAGCACTGGGGGGCCGTACGTCAGCGAACGGGCCTGGGGCACCGTGCGCGAAGACTACAGCGCCAGCGGCGAAGCCTGGGACCACTTTCCCCACCACCACGCCCGCAGCCGCGCCTACCGCTGGGCCGAGGACGGCCTGGCCGGCTTCTGCAATCGCTTCCAGAACACCTGCATGGCCGTCGCCCTCTGGAATGAACGAGATCCGATCCTGAAGGAGCGGCTCTTTGGCCTGGCCGGGCCCGAGGGCAACCACGGCGAGGACGTGAAGGAGGTTTACTTCTACCTCGACGGTACGCCCACCCACTCCTACATGAAGATGCTCTACAAGTACCCGCAGGTCGAGTTTCCCTATGCCTTGCTCGTGTAGGAGAACCGGCGGCGGGGCCGTGACGCTCCAGAGTTCGAGTTGACGGACGCACTGCGCGAAGCCTTCGAGCAGCACCGCACGTTCGACGTCTTCATCGAATATGCCAAGGCCGACCAGGGGGACATTCTATGCCGCATCTCGGTCGTCAATCGCGGGCCGGAACCAGCGCCCGTCCACGTCCTGCCTCACTTGTGGTACCGCAACACGTGGCCGTGGGGCTACGGCCGTCCCCACCCTGAACTGCAGGCCATCGCGCCGGATACAGTGTACACAGACCACCGACATCTGGGCAAGCGGTGGTGGTACGTTGGGGCCGTTGGGGTGCAGCATGCATCTGTAGGGGCGCACGGCCATGCGCCCCTACTGTTCACCGAAAACGAGACCAACGCTGAGCAGCTGTTCAACTGGCCCAACGTCACGCCATATGTCAAGGACGGCATCAACAACGCTGTCGTCCACGGGCGCACAGATCTAGTGAACCCTGCCCAGGTGGGCACCAAGGTGGCTGCGCACTTCCAGGCCATCGTCCCGCCCGGCGAGACCTTCACCGTGCGGGTGCGCTTTTCCAACCTCCTCCACGACGACGCCTTTGCCGATTTCGACGCTCTGTTCGAGCAGCGCATCGGCGAGGCCAACGAGTTCTACACGACCATCCAGCGGCCTGACCTGAGCGAGGACGAGCAGCGGGTGCATCGCCAGGCCCTCGCCGGCGTGCTGTGGACGAAGCAGTTCTACCACTACAGCGTGGAACTGTGGCCGGAGGGCGACCCATCGCAGCCATCCCCGCCCGACGGCCGCCTCCACGGACGCAACAGTGACTGGGCGCACATCTACGCGCTGGACGTGCTTTCCATGCCCGACAAGTGGGAGTATCCCTGGTTCGCCGCCTGGGACATGGCCTTCCACACCGTTCCCATCGCCCTGATTGACCCCGAATGGGCCAAGCGACAGATCATCCTACTGCTGCGGCATCTGCTGGTGATCGGCGGCGGGCCTATCGGCAGCGAGTTGGCCCAGGCCTTCCGTCGCCTGGGCTCCGAGGTGACCATGCCGGCCAGCCGCGGCCGGCTGTTGCCCCGCGACGATCCCGCCGCCTCACGCGTCATCGGCAAGGTGTTTGCCGCGGAAGGGATTGATGTGCGCTACAAGGCCCGGGCCAAGCGAGTCTGGTAGGACAAGGCAGGCATTCACGTGGTCGCCGGTGGGCAGGAAGTGGTGGGCGACGCGCTGCTGCTGGTCACTGGGCGTCGCCCCAATGTGGAGAGGCTCGATCTGGAGAAGGCCGGAGTGGCCTTCAGCGCCAGAGGCATCCAGGTGGACGACACTCTGCGCACCACCGTGCCGCACATCTACGCCGCTGGCGACTGCATCGGCGGTTTCCAGTTCACCCACTACGCTGGCTGGCAGGCACGCACGGCTGCCCGCAACGCCCTGTTCGGCGACTCGGCCAAGGGCCTTCGCGAATGGGTGGTCTGGACCACCTTCACCGATCCGGAGGTTGCCGCGGCGGGCTTCACCGAGCCGTGGGCGCGGGAGAAGTTCGGCGACGACGTAGCCAGCGTCGAGTGGCCGATGGAGAAAGTGGATCGGGCGCGGACGGAGCACGACACCAGCGGCCTGGTCAAAGTGGTCTACAGGAAGAGCGACGGCGCACCGCTGGGGGCCACCATCGTCTCCGAGCGGGCGGGCGACCTCATCCCAGAGTGGATCTACGCCTTGGAATACGGCCTGAAGGTGGAGGACATCGCCGGCGCCATCCACGTGTATCCTTCCTTCTCCCGAGCCAATGTGAAGGCGGCGCGCTCCCTACTCAAGGCGACAATTGGCCCGCAGTACGATGTGCTGGAGATATAGGGTTGCCCGACGATCAATCGCCAGGTGCGGACGGAGGATGAGTTTCCGGCGAGCTGACGGCTTGGCCGAGGCGCTGGAGGCTTTACTGGAGGTGCTGGCGTTGGGCAACTGGGCGATTGGAGGACTTGCTCCCCCACCAGGAAAACGTATAATGTGGAACGCGACGATTGCTCATCATGCAATACGCAGCACGCAACACGAATCAGTAACGACTACATGACGAGGAGGATGAGTGAGATGTTTGACTTCTCAGATCGGGTGGTGATTGTGACCGGCGCGGCCGGTAATCTGGGGCGGGCCGTCGCCTGGGCCTTCCAGGCAGCCGGGGCCAAACTGGTGCTGGTGGATCGCGCTGCCGACCGCCTCCCGCGCCTGTTCCCCGAGTTGGCCGACTCACCCGACCACTTCCTGGCCACGTCCGTTGATCTGACTAACCCCGAGGCGGTGGAAACTATGGCGGAGGAGGCGGTCAAACGTTTCGGCCGGGTGGATGTGCTGGTCAACACGGCGGGCGGCTGGCGCGGCGGGACACCGGTCCATCAAACGGACCTGGCCACCTGGGATTTCTTGCTCAACCTAAACGCTCGCACGGTGCTCATCGCCGGTCGCGCGGTCATCCCGCACATGCTGGAGCAAGGAAGCGGCCGCATCGTCAACGTGGCCGCTCGTGCAGGCTTGAAGGGGAGTGCCAATAACGCAGCGTACGGCGTTTCCAAGAGCGCTGTGATAAGATTGACCGAGAGCATGGCCGCTGAGCTCAAGAAGCAGTCCATCAACGTCAACTGCGTCCTGCCCAGTACCATAAACACGCCGCAGAACCGTCAGGCGATGCCCAAGGCCGACCACAGTCGCTGGGTGGAGCCCGAAGCCATCGCCGACGTCATCCTCTTCCTGGCCTCCGACGCCGCCCGCGCCGTCCAAGGTGCGGCCATTCCGGTATACGGGAAAGGGTAGTCAGTTCAGAGAAGCCAGGTTGTCCAAGAACTTGGTTTCTGAGGTAGAGAGAAGAGGGGAACATGCAGATTCTGGGAATCGACATTGGCGGATCCGGCATCAAGGGAGCGCCGGTGAAAGTCAAGAGGGGTGCGCTGTCGGCAGAGCGCTACCGCATCCCCACTCCTCAACCGTCTACACCTGACGCCGTCGCCGACACGGTGGCCAAGATCGTCAAGCACTTCCGCTGGAAGGGGCCCGTTGGCTGCACGTTCCCCTCGGTGGTCAAGCGAGGCATCGTCTACAGCGCAGCCAACGTGGACAAGTCCTGGATTGGCCTCAACGGCAGGAAACTGCTGCAGAAAAAGACCGGCTGCCCTGTGCTGTTGCTCAACGACGCCGACGCTGCCGGCATTGCCGAGATGACCTTTGGCGCCGGCAAGGACCGTATGGGCGTGGTCTTCGTGCTCACCTTCGGCACGGGTATCGGCAGTGCTGTATTCGTCAACGGAGCGCTGATGCCCAACACCGAGTTGGGTCACATGAGGATGATAAGCCGCTCACGCGGCATCGTGGAGGCTGAGCACTACGCATCCGATCGCATCCGCAAGGAAGAGAGGCTCAGTTGGAAGAGGTGGGCAGCGCGGGTCAATGAGTATCTCAGCCTGATGGAGGCTCTTTTCTCTCCCGACTTATTCATTATCGGCGGCGGTGTCAGCAAGAAGCACGACAAGTTCCTTCCCTTGCTGAAGAGCCGGGCCGATGTCGTGCCCGCCCAACTGCTGAACGAGGCTGGCATCGTCGGCGCAGCTCTGGCAGCCAAGAGCCTGGCAAAGGTCAGGTAGGGCACGGCTNTGGAAGATAACNATCNAACGNGTTTCGGGCAAGCAGTCAGAAGACAAGGCTGCAATCCGGTGAGCAAGCGAATGACATGGGAGGACTGAGATGAGCAAGCTACACGAACTGGCCGCACTGGGTCAGTCGATCTGGTACGACAACATCCGCCGGGCGCTGCTGGACTCTGGCGGACTCCAGGCGCTCATAGAGGNAGGGGTGACCGGGGTCACCTCCAATCCATCCATTCTCGAAAAGGCCATTGCTGGCAGCGCTGACTACGACCAGGCCTTGCAGCAATTGGTGGTCGAAGGCAAGTCCGTAGTCGAGATCTACGAAACGCTGGTACTGGAAGACATCGGCCGCGCCGCCGATCTGCTGCGCCCCGTGTACGACCGCACGGACGGCGCCGACGGCTACGTCAGCCTGGAGGTCAGCCCCACGCTGGCTGACGATACCAAAGGCACGATTGCCGAGGCGCGGCGGCTCTTCGCCGCATTGGGTCGCCCCAACGTGATGATCAAGGTGCCGGCCACGCCCGAGGGCATCCCGGCCGTCGAAACCCTGATCGGCGAGGGTATCAACGTCAACGTCACGCTGATGTTCTCGCTGGCCCATTACGATGTGGTGGCTGAGGCGTATCTCGCCGGGCTGGAAAAGCTGGCGGCAGACGGCGGTGACCTGAGCCGGGTAGCTTCAGTGGCCTCCTTCTTCGTCAGCCGGGCGGACACTGCCGTAGACCGCCAACTGCACAATCTCCAATATCCAATATCTAATCTCCAACCTCCAACATCCAGTATCCAATCCCTGAAAGGCAAGATCGCCATTGCCAACGCCAAGATGGCCTACGCCCGTTTCCGCCAGACGTTCAGCGGCGAGCGCTGGGAGCGTCTGGCCGCGCAGGGTGCCCGCGTCCAACGACCCCTGTGGGCTAGCACGAGCACCAAAAACCCGCTCTATCCCGACACGCTCTACGTGGACGGCCTCATCGGGCCGGATACGGTCGACACCGTGCCACCGGCCACGCTCGACGCTTTCCACGACCACGGCACGGTAGCGCTCACACTGGAGGAAGGGCTGGACGAGGCGCGTGACCAACTGGCCCGCCTGGCCGAACTGGGCTTGGATCTGGACGGCATCACTCAGAAATTGCAGGACGACGGCGTGGCCGCTTTCGCCAAGTCCTTCGAGGCCCTTCTGACCAGCATCGCCGAGAAGCGTGACCGGCTGCTGGCCGGGGGGCAGCAATTCTCCGCCAGCCTGGGAGAGTACCAGTCCGCTGTGGACGCTGCCCTGGCCGAGATGGTCGAGAACCGCATCCTGGCCCGCATNTGGGCCCACGACCACACCGTNTGGAAGCCAGAGCCTGCGGGTATCACCAACCGGCTGGGCTGGCTGCACACGGTNGAGGCCATGCAGGAAAACCTNCCCCGCCTGGAAGCGTTGGCCGACCAGGTGCGCGCCGAGGGTTACACCCACGTGCTGCTCCTGGGCATGGGCGGCTCCAGCCTGGCTCCGGAGGTCTTTGGCAAAGTGTTCGGCGCCGGTAGGGGCGACCCTTGCGGTCGCCCAGAGCAGGGTAACCGCAAGGGTTACCCCTACCTGGCCGTGCTGGACAGCACCGACCCTGGCGCCGTGTTATCCTACCTCGATCATCTCGACCTGGCCCGCACGCTCTTCATCGTCGCCACCAAGTCCGGCACCACGGCGGAAACACTGTCCTTCTTCAAGTTCTTCTACAATCAGATAGCCGATGTCGTGGGCGCGGATCGCACAGGCAAGCACTTCGTCGCCATCACTGACCCCGGCAGCAAACTGGCCGACCTTGCCGAACGCTACGGCTTCCGCGCCACTTTCCTCAACGATCCCAACATCGGCGGGCGCTATGCGGCCCTTTCCTACTTCGGGCTGGTACCGGCAGCGCTGATCGGAGTGGATCTGCAGACGTTGCTCGACCGGGCGATAACCATGATGTGCAACTGCGAAGGGTGCAACCGTCCGGTGAACAGCGACAACACCGGGGCGCGCCTGGGGGCGATCCTGGGCGAACTGGCTAAGGCTGGCCGCGACAAGATCACGTTGGTCACCTCGCCGGCCATTGCCAGTTTCGGCGACTGGGTGGAACAGCTCATCGCCGAGAGCACGGGCAAGGAGGGCAAGGGTATCCTGCCTGTGGTCGGCGAGCCGCTGGGACCGCCGGAGGTTTACGGCAATGACCGGTTCTTTGTCGTTTTGGATAGTGGAGATTGGAGATTAGATATCGCCAGGTCCCCATCCTCAACCCAATACCTGGTATCTGACCTCGAAGAGGCCGGACACCCGGTGGTGCGCTTGCACCTGCGCGACCTGTACGATCTAGGCGGTCAGTTCTTCCTCTGGGAGATAGCCACCGCCGTGGCCGGGCAGCGGCTGGGCATCAATCCCTTCGATCAGCCCAACGTGGAGGAGGCCAAGGTGCTAGCCCGCCGCATGGTAGCCGAATACAGGCAGAAAGGAACGTTGCCTGAAGGCGAAGCGGCGCCGCTGACCGCAGAGGCCTTGAATGAGTTCCTTGCACAAGCACGCCTAGGAGATTACGTCACGCTGCAAGCCTATGGCCAACCGACCGCCGAGACCGACGTCGCTCTGCTGGCCCTGCGCACCCGTCTGCGCGATCGCTTCCGACTAGCGACAACTGTGGGCTACGGCCCCCGCTTCCTGCACTCCACGGGCCAACTGCACAAGGGCGACGGCGGCAACGGGCTGTTCATCCAGTTCACCGCCGATGACCGGCG
>JGI24025J20009_10002295_pt1 | contig 13845 bp, 15 predicted proteins | sample Cruoilmetagenom3_FD_20009 | JGI IMG/M metagenome (IMG submission 20009)
GAAACGTCTTGGCTTTTAGTGCGAGTTTTCCGCGGCTTGCTTATATAGGTTTGCACGTGAGACGGTATTTGGAGATACACTCGGGCCAGAATATCGACGAAGTCTCTCTTCGGCATTTCCACGGTACGAGTTTCGGAGGTGCGCTTCAGCCTCAAACGCTTTTGAACACTGGTTCTTCTAGCATTTTGCGCTGCGTCGCCCAGTCGGCCGGAACACCAGCTTTTATTAGATAGTCGGATGTAAAATGTAGCGGCAGTGTTCCATTAACGGCTTGCTCGATTATGTCGGGTGCCAGGAATGCCAAATCGATAACATCCTGCACGCGGCGTTTCGATGTACCCGCCCTCGCGGCAATTTGCGCAAACGTTTGTCCGTTTTTGATTTCTTCAAACCAGTCCATGGCTTTGGCAATATTGCGGATCAGGATCAGATCGATTTCGGGCGGTGCATTGCCAAGAACGATCTTGGTCTCCACACCTTTGCGGCGAAGCCGGAATGCTGCTGATATTGTTAGCGCATCGACCGACAGCCTTTTGGCTGGAAGTTCCAGATGCTTTGCGATGGTGGCTATATCTAGATCGATGGATAATAACCTCGGTGCAATGTTAACCTTCCCAATAAGGTCGCTCCAGTCACTCACCGCATTTTTGCTTGCGAATGCTTGTGCCAGTGATCCGATTTTTCCCTTGAGATGATTAACTTCGTTTGCGTCGAGTTCTTCTACAAGCCTTGGCAACAAGTCGTGTGCCGCAAAGTGTTCTCTCACCGCCAGCGCAATCGCTTTTTCCAGTTGCGGGGCAGGCAGACGCCATGCTTCAGGATGTTTCCTACTTTTATCAATCACCAGTCGTCGCGAGATGTAATAGCGTAACCGTTTTCCGTTCTTGCTTGTATGGCTCGGAGTCAATCGATCGCCTGTTTCATCATACAGCTTCCCGGCAAGTAACGATGGATGCGCTGAGTGTTTGCGGCCTCGAGTTTTGCCGGAATTATCAGCGAGCTGTTGCTGAACTTCATCCCATAAATCCGGATCAATGATTGCCGGATGCAGCCCTTCGTAAGTCTGTTTTAGGTGTCGGATTTTTCCGGCATATATGGGGTTGCATAGAATGTGATATATCTGTCCTCGTTCCAGAGGATTGTTCCCTCGCTCTTCACCCGACGGTGTTGCCCTACGCTTTGAACGTAACCCCAGCTGATCGGCCTGTTCTTTGACGGCTCGCACCGTTCCATGTGCAAGGTAGAGATCATAAAGCTTCTGAATCACCGTTGCTTCGGTTGCATTGATTGTCAAGGTTCTTCGATCCGGGTCGAAGCCGAGGGGGACGAGTCCCCCCATCCACATGCCCTTTCGTTTTGAAGCTGCGATCTTGTCCCTGATCCGCTCCGCTGTGACCTCGCGCTCGAACTGTGCAAAAGACAGCAGCATGTTCAGCGTCAGCCGTCCCATGCTGGTAGCCGTGTTGAAGGACTGGGTCACAGAAACGAAGGATGCATCGACCTCGTCCAACCGATCTACGATCTTGGCAAAATCCGCTAGCGATCGGGATAGGCGGTCAATCTTGTAGACCACGATTTGATCGACACGCCCAGCGTCTAGGTCGGCCAGCAATCGCTGCAGGGCAGGGCGCGCTAGCGTCCCTCCCGATACGCCTCCGTCATTATATTGTTCCGGTAACAACACCCAGCCCTCCGCCTTCTGACTGGTGATATAGGCAGCACAAGCCTCCCGTTGAGCATCAAGCGAGTTGAAATCCTGATCCAACCCTTCCTCGGATGATTTACGTGTGTAGATAGCGCAGCGTATTTTATTCTTCATTGTGATACTCCGAAGAAGCGGGGCCCGGACCAGTGTGCGCCGGTGATGTGTTTGGCGATGGCAGATAAAGATTTGTAGGTTTTTCCATTCAGAACAAAACCGTCGTTGATTACTTCAACCTGATAAGTGCGCCCGTTCCATTCCCGCATCAAATAGGTACCAGGTTTGAGTGACGAGACCGAGTTAACAGCTGACGCTCCGTCTCTTGCGATTGCTTTAAGTCGTCGCAAGGTTTGCCGTGACAACCTTCGCCCCGACACGCATTGGTGCTCGAAGCTAATCGCGCGCTGCATAAAGCCAATCGATATGTTCTTTGGCGGTGGCCTTCCAAATGTCTCACGCCAGAGGTCAAGATATTCGNATCGATTCAGTTGGTTAGCCTCAGATGTTAACGGTTCCGCATCGGTGTTCATACCGTGGCCTTCAAAGAAGGCTTGTCGGTTATTTTGTAAACCGTCATGCCGTCCTTTGAAGAGGCGGAGGTTTCAATTGCAATACCGCTCGCGCGCAACCCTGATATAGCCGCCCGCACCGTATGCTTTTGCCATCCCAACCTCTTGCATAGCGATGATATTCGTGCACCGTTTGGTTTGGATAATAAAGTAACCAATTGCTCTTTTTTGGATCTTGGCCGATGACGATTAGATTCCGAGGCGGATAACTTTCTCTCGGCATATTTATGGCCGCTTACGTGAGGCTGTTTCATAATGATCTCCACTCTTTGATGCCCAAGACAATCTCGGGCCTTGTACTGAGTGGAGCCCGCAAGCGGGGCTAAGATAGCATGTGGTGCACCAGTGTGCTGCGCACAGTCAGTACCGCTTCCTTGCGCAAAGAAGTCCAGCGCCAAAGTGGCGAATATGATGTAGTCTGTGGCGTTATCTACTTATCACGGACGGCCTCAAGCTGATTATTCACGATCAGAGTTCTGCCACTTTTGCGGCAAAGAATGCCTCTGCCGCCGCGAGGTCCACAGGGACGGGTTCTTCATCGAAGAATGTTTCCAACAACCATTCCCGATCTTCAGCTTCATTGCGATACGGCGGATTGTCGTACATTCGTAGAACGTCTAGTGGCCAAGGTTCCCAAAACCCTTCCTGCTCTCGATTTGTTTTTGGAATTTGAAGATATTGTGCACCAAAACTTAAGGAACCGATTTCATATAACCGCTTACGAAGATCCGGCTTACAAGGATCGAGGTGTTGAAACGCCGTCTTACTCCGTTCAGGACAACCAGTTCGGCATAGCCAAGGTAGAAACCGATCCCAAGCTTTTTCGCCTCGTTAAACAGCGGCATTGTTGCCGAATTGGGCATCTCCCTTTCGTAATAACTATCAAGCTCCGCCTCATCCTCGATCATCCAGCGTGGGAAGAATGTTGTTAGCGCCAGTTCGGTAAAAACGACTAACTCGCACCCCCGGCCTTTTGCTTCCCGCATCATCTCGATCAGGCGGGCGACGGCGTCTGCTCGGGTCTCGGTCTTCGAAATCGGGCCCATCTGGGCAGCCGCTGCGATCAATTTGCGTGGCATGTGTTGACTCCTTTTCTAGGGTCATTGCAGGCTTTTTGGGGGCGGGTTTAAGCGGGTAAAAACTTCGGCTATGTGCTGGGCTTGGGTCAGCCAGATGGCGTCGCGGTGTTCTGCGATATGCGCTAGCGCCCGCCGCAGTTGCCGCAATCTGGCGGGCTGGCCAACGATGTAAGGATGAAGGGCAATTCCCATGACGAGTGGTTGTGCCGCGGATTGGGCACACATCTCTTCGAACGTGTCGATGATCATGTCCGAAAAATCGACGGCGCTGTCTTTGCGCGCGACAATGGCAGGGATATCATTGACCTCCTGCGGGTATGGCACAGCCAGAATTGGTCCGCTTCGGGTACACATCCACACCGGCTGGTCGTCCATACACCAGTTTAATGTATAACTGTATCCGGCCTCTTTCAGCAGGTCCGGTGTCACATGGCTTTCGGCGATCCATGGGCTCAGCCAGCCTTTGGGCGAAGACCCCTCCGCTTGAGCGAGCACGTCCGTCGCCCCGGTAATCATCGCGGCCTCGGTCGTTTCATCCATGGTGCTTTGCCGCTCGGAATTGGTGCGGCCGTGCCCGCAAATCTCGTCACCGCGCGCACGATGCCGGTCCAGCAGTTCGGGCGCATAGTCGTATATCGCCGCATTGGCGAGTACCGTGGCTGGAAGGTCGAGCTCATCCAAAAGATCCAGTAGGCGCCACGCCCCGACCCGATTTCCGTAGTCGCGCCAAGCGTAATTAAGCACGTCGGGCTGTGGGCCACCGGGGGCCAGCTCCGCACCTAGACCCTCGCCAAAGGCAAAATGTTCAAGGTTGACACCAAAATAGATGGCAAGCCGTTTGCCACCCGGCCAATCGAACTGCGGTCGTGCATGGATTGGCACATAGTTATACCTTCCGTGATGAGGTCGGCTCATAGCGCAGCCTCGGTCAGACCTGCCCGATCCAGCAGAATTTCCGCACTGTCGTTCCAGACCTGCGTCTCAACGATCAGCCCGTCGCGGATAACAAAAGTATCAATGTACCGGTTGGAGGAAAACGGTGCCCCGTCTGGCCATTCGCCGTAAAGATGACCGGAGTTATAGACATAAACGTCACCCGTCTCTGCATCGCGCGCCGCATCCATACGCCCTAGCCGCTTTTTCACCCATTTGTAACGTTTGGCATTGAAGGCGGCTGTTTGTGCGGGCACGGTGAACTGCCGCCCACCGGTAAAGATGATCCGGACATCGGGTGCGACGTAGGCTGACGCCCCTTCCGGATCGGGAACCATTGACCGCTCAAGATAAGCCTCCACAACGGCACGGGCCTGCGTGATGGGATCGGCTGTCACAGCATCGCCCCGATCTGCGTCGCGGCGCGGACCCCGTCAATCAGACGCACCTTGATCTCTGGCCCCGCCAGTGCCGGGATATGCACCATGCCAGCACATCCCAGCACGATACTTTGAACATTGTCCACAGCCTGGATATTCGCGATTTCATCTAGGACTCGTTTGGCCGAGCTCTCAAATTCGGTTTCCAGTGCCAGAACCGGCACCCCACAGGAATGGACATGCCCAAGGTGGTGGCCCAGACCGTAAGCCTTGATATTTTCTTCAAGAACGGGGGCCGAGATNGGCAACGTGGTGATAACGGAAAACCTATCGCCCGCTAAAGCCGCAAGATGATAGGCTGCCTGTCCTATTCCAATNACCGGACAGTCGGCGATCGACATTGCTTCATCCAGTCCAGTATCGTCAAAGCAACCGATGACGATGGCCTGGGCTCCGGCATCCGAGGCTTTTTGTACCAGCTTCAGCAGCGCTGGCACACAGGCTCTGCCGTCTTCTGGGCCTTGGATTGCCGGCGGCCCATCGTGGGATGTCCAGCCCTCAATTGAGCTGTTCGGACAGGTCTCTCGTGCCGTTCGCACCATCGCCTCAGTCATCGAGGCCGTGCTGTTCGGGTTGATAATTATAATCATGCCACGTCCCTGCCTGCTTTCGAAATGATACGCGCCCGACGCCTTTGTGAGACCAAGGCGATGGCGAGAAACGTGCCGATTATCAAAAACGAAAACAGTGTCGTAAGAGTGCCAAGCGCATATAAAACCGGGGTTGTGACGTTTGTCGTCATCCCGAAAATCTCTAGCGGCAGCGTGTTGTAAGATCCGGCGGTCAACAAAGTGCGCGCAAACTCGTCGTAGGAAAGGGTAAACCCGAACAATGCTACCCCTATTAAACTGGGCGCGATGATTGGCAGAACCACATGACGTAAAGCCTGCCACGGGGTCGCGCCCTGATCGCGGGCGGCTTCCTCGAAAGAGGGGTCGAATCGATTAAAGATTGCAAACATGATTAGAAGCCCGAAGGGCAAGGTCCATGTCAATTGCGAACCAAAACCTGATGTGGCCCAATGCACATCCCAGCCCAGTTGATTGAAGATCAAGCCAACACCCAGAGATACGAGGATTGACGGTATAACAAGGCTAGTGATGATCAGATAGAACAGGATCGTCGACCCTTTGAACCGTTTGCGAAATGCTAGCCCACCCATGACTGAAAAGACGACGGTTGTGATCATTACCATCAACCCCAGTGTCAGCGAGCGTCTGAACGATCCCCAGATATCACCAACGGCTTGTTGCTGGAATAAATCGCGGAACCAGTGGAATGACATGCCGTTCATCGGAAAGGTTAACCCTCCCTGCGGTCCTTGGAACGACAAGATGCCGATGGTGATGGTTGGACCGTACAAAAACAGGATAAACAGACAAAAAAATGCGCCTAGGACATAGAATGAGGTGGGGCGTTTTTCACCCATGTTACAGTTCCTTCCGAATGTCTACAAAGCGCAACATGATGCCGATCGTTATAAGAACCGTCAGCAATAGAACCACCGCAGTCGCGGAACCCGAAGGGTATTGCAGCAACCCGATGTCATTTGAGATCAGTCGCCCGACATTGGCCGATTGCGAACCGGACATGATGCGCACAGTGATGAAATCACCCATCACCAGTGTCACAACGAAAATGGATCCGATCATTATTCCGGGTTTGGCAAGGGGAATGATAATATTTAGAAGGATTTGCAGACCGCTTGCGCCGGCGTCACGGGCCGCCTCAATCAAGGCACCGTCTATTCGCATCATGGTATTGAAGATCGGAACAACCATGAACAAAGTGTACAGATGAACGAACGCCAGAACGACCGCGAAATCCGAGAATAAAAGCCAGTCAAGCGGTGCGTCGATCACGCCCATATTTATCAGCGCCGTATTGGCGATACCGTTGCGGCCAAGGAAAGGTATCCAGCTAATCATGCGGATAATGTTCGAGGTCCAAAAAGGGATAGTACAGACAAGAAACAAGGTAACCTGCCAAGTAAGCGTCCGCACATGGAATGCTAGAAAATATGCGACCGTAAAGCCGATCGCCAAGGTGAAAAACCAAGTTGTAATTGCGTAGATAAATGTCTTGAGGAACACGCTGTAGGTGACAGGTGAACCAAACATATACTGGTAGTTTTCCAGTTTGAATGCCGGATAAATCGAAAACTCTGTTGCGCCCCAGAAACTGACGATCACGATCATGATAATCGGTAAGATCAAAAAGAACGCAAGAACGGCGACCAAAGGTAAGGCCATTAACCAACTTTTTACATCATCGGGCAAAATATGGATCCTTGTTGGCTTGATAGTCGTTCTGGTGGGGTTAGATGTCTCGGTCATCGAGGTTCATTCTTCAGTGAAATATGAAATAATGTGTGACCCCGGATTTCGAACCGGAGCCACGATTTTTAGCTTAAGCAGCGATGAATTCATTCCACTTGCGAACCATATACTGGTTCTCGTCCATGACAGAATTCCAACAGGCAACGGCCCCCATACGGTCAATGAAGGACCCACCATCGCGCACGGCACCGGCGGTTTCCACGACAACGCCTTGCGGATTTATAATGTCCCCTTTGGCGGGCTTACCCTCGTACCAGTAGCCCCACTCATCTTCGGTCATGTAGTTTTTCGAGGTTTCGGGAACAGCCGAGTAATAGCCCTGACGCATCAAATATCCGCCAACCCAGCCATCGAGGTACCAGTTGATGTATTCATAGGCCGCATCCAGCTCGAGGCCCGAAAGATTTGCCGACAGACCAAGCCCGCCACCCCAGCTGCGATAACCCTCTTCAAGCGGCTGATAGGTGCACGGAATACCCTTGGAACGTACTGCCGTGATCGCCGGCGACCACATTGACTGGATCACAACTTCGCCTGAAGCCATCAGATTAACGCTTTCGTCAAACGACTTCCAGAAGGCACGGAACTGACCGGCTTTCTTGGCGTCAGTGAATATCGCCATAGTTTTGTCGATTTCCTCGCGAGTCATGTTGCCCTTGTCGCCATAGGTGATTTCTCCCATGGATTCGCAGACCATGGCCATATCCATGATGCCGATCGAGGAAATATCTAGGATCGAGGCTTTGCCCTTGAACTCGGGATTCAGAAGTTCATGCCAATTGTTGATCGGCCGATCGATCAGGTCAGGGCGGATGCCTAATGTATCAGCATTATAAATCGTCGGAATAAGTGTCATCCAGTTGGTCTGCTCGGAGGCGAAGCTCGTGCCAGATGGGCCATCGGTGAATCCTACAGTGTGGGGCGCTGTGCCCTGTGCAATCTCACTGGTTGGTGTTAGCTTACCCGAGGTGAAAGTACCGGCAATTTTATCGTAATTCTTGATTTTTGAAACGTCCATTGCCTGAAGATTGCTTGTTGGCCAAACCTTTTTGGCGATCCAGTATTCGATGTCCGCGATATCAAACGACTTAGGCTGTGTGGCAGCACGCTGGGTAACGCTATCACTGTCGAGCGCCGTCATTTCCAGTGTGAACCCAAGGTCTTCTTTTACCTTGTTTGCAACATCATTAAGATTGGAAACGCCTGTTCCGAACTGGCGCAAGGTGACATCCTTGATGTTTTGCGCCCAGATCATTGGGGTGCCTATTGTCGAAGCACCTGCAAATGTTGCCGTTGCAGCCGCGCCTTTCAGGATAGCACGACGGCTTATCCCTTTGGTGCCCGCCTTGGTAGTTGTCTTGGTAGTCATAGTCTTCTCCTTGCGTTGGTAATGTGGTTTTTCGTTTTTCTGGATTGTCATTTGGATAGTGGGTGCACCTCGTTTGCTTGCCAGCTGACGGTAACGGTATCGCCCTTAGCCAGAGGTCCGTTTATGAATTGGGCGTCCGGCATCAGGCAAATCAGGTCATCGCCGGACTCGGTTTGAACGGACACCGAGATATGTGCGCCCTGGTATTCTATTTCGGTAACGGTCGCGGTGGATCCGACCTCGCCAGTTTTGGCAATTCGCACCCGATCCGCCCGAATAGTGTGTTTTTTTCCATCAATTGAGATCACATTATGCCCCCCGATAAACCGCGCTACGAACTCGGATTCCGGCGCATTGAAAATTTCTTGTGGCGGGCCTGCCTGCTCGATTACGGCTTTATTCATAACGACAATATGATCCGCGAGAGCGAGGGCCTCGTCTTGTGAGTGGGTTACATGAAGGAAAGTAATGCCAAGCTTTTGTTGCAATTTTTTCAACTCATTCCGCATACGTATCCGAAGGAACGGATCGAGTGCTGACAACGGTTCGTCCAGCAGCAGAATTTTTGGTTCTGTTATCAGTGCCCGCGCCAGTGCCACGCGTTGTTGCTGACCACCGGAAAGTTGTGCAGGCATACGATCGGCGAATTGAGTCATATCTACCAGTTCCAGCATCTCCATCGCACGCGCGGTGCGTTTTTCACGCCCTTCGCCCTTCATCTTCAGACTGAAGGCCACGTTATCAACTACGCTAATATGCGGAAACAAAGCGTAGTTCTGGAACATCATTGCTGTTCCGCGTTTTGCCGGAGGCAGGCGCGATATATCAGTTCCGTCCAGAATTATTGCGCCCTCGGAAACACTTTCGTGTCCGGCGATCATACGCAAAGTTGAGGATTTCCCGCACCCCGATGGACCCAGCAAACAAACATAGCTGCCAGCGGGGAAAAGGTGGCTTACTTCGTAGACAGCAACCGTCTCGACGTAGCGTTTGGTGACAGACACAAGTTCTAGATCGAGCTTGGAGCGCACTGAATTAACCTCGTTTAGTTTCGTTAATAGCAGGTCAGGTTATTAATCGTTTACGAGCAAGATAATCGGGAAGGTTTATTGCCAGAACTTGGGTTAAGCTCAAATTATCACCACAAATTCTCAACTTTGCCTGCCATTTAATCACATATTGTATACAATTCTAACGATTAACGCATGCATTAATATAGCCCTCGTCACCAATTTTGAATCAGGTTAGTATCCGTAAAGGCAAATAAATGTGATGGACGAATGACAGAAGAACTCAAACAGAATGGTACTCAGACGCAAGCAGATGAGATTGTCGAAAGCCTACGGCGCGCCATATTGGAGCACAAATTGGCACCGGGGGCGAAGCTGTCGGAGGAAGAGGTTTGTGGTGTTTTCGGTGTCGGGCGAACAATTGTCCGCAATGCCCTTCAAACGCTGGCGCACCAAAATCTGGTTACAATCAAGCGCAATCGTGGCGCCTTTGTCGCCGACCCGGGTGTTCGCGAGGCTCGTGACGTATTTGAAGCCCGCGCATTGCTGGAACCACGAACGGCGAATTCGGCAGCAGTACGCGCGACTGAAAAAGATGTAGACATCCTTAAAGAACACAGCGCAGCAGAACATTCCGCGATTGAGGCGGGTGACTTGGGTAAAGCTGTTTATTTCTCGGGCCTGTTTCACATGGCAATTGCGGATATTGCCGACCAACCGACCATCGCCGCCTTCATCAGTTCCCTCGTGTCACGGTCATCGCTGATTGTTGCGCTATATTGGAAACGTCGAAACACGCTATGCGAAAGCCATGCGCACCATGAACTGATAGACGCCATCTCTAATCACGACGGTCGACGTGCCGAAGAATTGATGCAAAGCCATTTGGTGGATTTGCTATCTGGATTGGATTTACGTGAGAAACCGGCAAGCTCTAATTCCCTTCGGGAGGCGTTGATTCCATAGAATGACTAAAGTCGAAGCACGTCCTTGAGTAAGTTGGAAAACAGCACTCGACTGGGCGACGGCTGAAGGGTGGAGACTGGGGCTCTACGATGCCGAAGCTTTGTTGCAGGCCGAGCCTAGCTCATGATCCGAATTCATACTAAAACCAACCCAGGCTCGAGTTTTTCAACAAAATAGGCGGAGAGCGGTCATCCGCTGCGTTTTCGAAGGTTTTCTTCTAACTTCCTTGGGCCAGACATTAGTCGGGCTGACGCATCCCAAGGGGTGAGCTCGGTCTCTCAGTGCGGAAGCCGGCCACTTGTTCCGAATGCCAAAATATGGTTTCGCGTTTTAAAAAGAACTTTGCCAAAATGTTGCACGTGAGCGAAAAACGACCGCGTCGAAAATGTCGAAGTGGGCAACGGCTCACCGTCGGGTCTCCCGGAATGGTGATAAAACAGGAGTAGATACGGCCACGAACGATAAAAGACCCACCATAACTCCTGCCTTTTTTAACTAACCTCGTGTTTAGCCATAGCCGACAGTCGGTCTTTCTCACGTTCCACAGCCGCAAGTACAATGCGTTTTGTGTCTTCCGGTAAGTCCAGAGCTAAGGCCGCTTGATGACCCTTGGTTGACATTTTTCGCAAAGTTTTGCCGACGATATCGATAAGTTTGCCATCGTCATAGTGAGAGTATTTGGCAGCAAAATCGTCCCAGTAATAGGCTAGAAAGACAACGTCGACTACATTTTCAAGAGCTTGAGATTCGGCGTCCTTTTTCAGCTTTTCCTTTTTAAGAAACATTCCGACCCGTTCGATATCATCTGCACTGTAGCTGTTTTCGGCCATGATTGCGCCAACCAGCTCGGCATGCATCTTACGTAGTTCTAGGCGCCATTTCTGATAACCTTCGCGGTTTTTCGGATATTTGTCGCGCGGGATTTCCCATCGGCGAATGTGTTGTGCCCTCGCAGCGATGCGTAACAATTCTGACGCGTCGGGATAGAGCTTTTCCAGCGTTTCGGTCATCCGGTCCGCGTAAACACTCTCAAATGGATATGCCTCACCATCAACCATGGTTACTCTTGAATCCTCGGCGTTGGCTGCATCAATGGCTGCAATCACTGCCACAAGTTGTTTGGACGTTGTATTTTTCATTGCATAGTATTCCTGATCGTAGTTGTGTTTCAGCACTGTATAGAAGCACCAAACCAGTTTGCAAATTCTACTGCAACAAACGCTGATTTTCCATAACAACAATTGAATCGGTAACCCATTACCTCTTGGACATGTCGTCACCGGTTTGCAAGCAATCCCGGGTCACCGTAGTGTTGCCGGACGCGGACGCCGATTGACAAACTCCCAATGAACTGGTCCTTCCGCATATTTCGAGGCTGATGATTTGAGTTGCACTCCCCTTTTTTGGACCACACGGCTGGAACTAACAGTAATGTAGATTCAAATACTGGGCATTCAGTAACAATTTTGCATAATAATTAATCAAATAACATTAAATGTCTATTTATTGCCCTAATAGGCTGGATTTGTGCTTTGCAGCATGTTTGTCTAGCTTCAGCCAAGGCCGAAAGAAACACCGCTTCGTAATTTGGTGAGGGTGTGCGGCAACGAAAGCGATCAAATTGGGATGCAGAGGCCCTTAAGTTTATATCAATGTAGTTTCTAATTAACCTATGCATTTCAACACTAGTAGCTTAAGAGGACGAAATGCCCAAAACTCAGACCTCTACGAATTGTTCAGATTTAGCGATTTTTCAAGAATTAGATGGATTTCACGTCGCATCCGAGCTCTTAAAAGCCTTGTCTCACGAAGGTAGGTTAAAAATATTATGTCATTTGTCTAAACAGACGAGATCGGTTGGCGAATTGGCTACTTTGCTTTCGTTGCACCAATCTGCGGCCAGCCAACAATTAAAGATTCTACGTGCAGCCGGACTGGTCACTTCCTCTAGAAAGGGCACGAGTATCTATTATTCGCTTACTGAAAACAAAGTCATAAAAACCGTTGACCTTTTATACAGTATGTTTAACGCAACTGACGGACCTGCTTATCCTTCGCAATGTTCCTGCATTCATTCAGTCGGACAATGGCCCTAAGTTCATCGCAAAAATCGTTCACAACTAGATAGCAGCCGTCGGTGCGAAAACGGCTAACATCACCCGAGTCAATGCAACGATTTCTATCTGTTCATGATGCCATCTTCAATCAATGCAATCTGCAACGCCATCTGATCTCCCTAAATATTTTTCGCAAAGTACGCGCTTCAGCCTGTGCCGAGTGGAGTAAAACTGTAGCCGAATAATTCTAGCAAACCGAAGCTTTCAAAAGTTAAAGGTCGCCAACAAAGACACCGAAAGCGTTGTCTCTGCACTGATCAAACAGTCGCAGCGGCTGCCTCTAATCTCGGGTGAGGTTTGAAGTAGCGAAAGGGGCTGGGTTTGGTCATCCGGCGACGCTAAGTGAACCACCTGACCTCTTCAACTAAGTTTTGTCTGACAGTGCCGCGTCAAGTATTGGCTGAGGTCGCGCTTACGCGTCAACCGAATTACTTCCAGCGATCGCCGATCGCATCGAGGATGCGGCTGCCAGAGAATGACGTGGACGCAGAGCTAGTAACCTCTTTGAAGTTCACTTCCGGGTCATAAGCCGGAATTCCGAGGTCGAGGTTATTGACGGTCAGCAGTCCCATGGATGACAAAAGGTTGAGCGCCGCCACATATTCATCACGTTGCGCTGAAGCTAAATTTGACTTGGCCGAAAGCAACTCTTGTTCGGCATCCAGCAAATCCAGCGTTGTACGCGAACCAAGTCGTGTCTCCTCGAAAATACCATCATAAGCGATTTCCGAGGCTTCAATTTGTAGCCTTGCAGCCGTAATTGATGCGCGCGCCACGCGAATATTAGCCCAGGAAGATGCCGTCGACTGGCGGATTTGACGCATGACATTCTGCGTTGAAGCTTTACGGCTTTCCATAATTTGTGCAGCCGAGCGTATCGAACTAGATAGGACTCCACCGTTGTAAATCGGCATGGAGCCATTGATCGGTATGGGAGGCAATTGCCGCTTCAACTTCGCTGATCCGCACGTACCGGCGCGAACCAAATGGCGTGTAATATGGGACCAAGCCGCTAGACACGGCTCGTCTAAGCGCGTGTTTGCGGATTCCCATTAGTTGGCAGGTTTCGGGAATAGTACGGAGTTTTTCCACACAATTGTCTTTTGATGGCTTTTGCATCGTCAAGTTCCTAATCGCGAAGAGCAGTGCAAACGCAGATGCGCTCGTTGCCGTTCGGCAGTTGTTAGATTTGACGATTAGCCAGCGAGGATGAGCCTCGGGGTCTTATGCAGTTCCTAGAAAACTGCCCGGTGTTGTAAGGTTCGCCTACTTTGAACGCACTTAAGGCGGGCTAAACGCAGTATCGGAAACCTCTAGCTGG
>JGI24025J20009_10002297_pt1 | contig 13838 bp, 12 predicted proteins | sample Cruoilmetagenom3_FD_20009 | JGI IMG/M metagenome (IMG submission 20009)
ACTGCTGTATACTGTGCTGTACCATATTTAGTATGGTTGGCCTTAGTCTTCTTAACATAATCTACAGCTTTTTTAGCAACATCTTTAAACTTCTCTGGATCGCTTAGCGGAACCTCTCCAATCCCTTTAACTGCGATAGCTTTTAAATTCTTTGAAGCCATTACTGCTCCGGCTCCTCCCCGGCCCATACTTCTCTCACCGATTTGAATACAGGATAAAACCACACCATTTTCAGCTGCCGGACCGCAAGATAAAACCTGATCTTCCCTGCCTACTTCTTCTTTTAAAATTTTGTTGATTTCAGAAGTAGTTTTACCCCAGAGTTCTTTACCGTCTTTGATCTGAATATCGTTATCTTTTAATAAAATGTATACAGGTTGAGTTGCTTTTCCTTCTATAATTATTCCATCATATCCTGCCTTTTTAAGATGTGGTCCGAAATAACCACCACCATTTGAACATAAATACTGCTTTGTTTCAGGTGATTTTGTAGCTAATCCTATTTTAGTAGTAGATGGTCCCGGTAAACCAGTTAGTGGACCGGTAAAGAATATCAATTTATTTTGGGGAGATAACGGCTTAATGTCTTTACCAATTTTATCATAATAATACCTTGCTGCTAATCCTCTGGCTCCTAAAAATTTCTTCTGCCATTCAGAATTAATTTTCTCTTTTTTAATTATTCTATCTGTCAAATTAATTCTTATAAGTCTTCCCGTATACCCTCCTGAAAACATAAAATTTTGCCTCCTTGCTATTTCTTTTAAATTATAATTTCTTTACTTCTAATAAAAAAACTAACTCTATTCCTACTCAAACTACTTCTATAAATAATTACAAAAATACATCTACTTTTGTATTTGTATTTCCTCTCTGGTTGCTTTTATCCTCTGAATAAACTCTTTTGCCATTTCCGCTACTTCCTTATAATCTCCCCTTTTGGCTCCCGCTGTCAGAGAACTACCAACACCCACGGCAAAACTTCCAGCCTTAATCCACTCTGCTACATTATCAACATTAACTCCACCAGTAGGTAAAAGAGGCGCCTGTGGAAGAGGACCTTTTATCGCTTTAATAATCTTGGGACCAAATAAGGTCGCAGGAAATATTTTAACAACATCCGCGCCTGCTTCCATAGCTTTTACTACTTCCGTTACGCTCATGGCACCAGGCATAACTATCTTCTGGTATCTGTTACATAATCTGATGACTTCTTCATTTAATGCCGGGCCAACTATATATTCCGCACCTGCTAAAATACAGTAAAGAGCAGTCTCCGCATCTAACACAGATCCTGCACCGATTAAAATCTCGTTATTATTATAAGTTTCGGTTAGCCTTTTAATAACATCTATCGCACCGGGTACAGTCATAGTTATTTCAATCGCTTGAATACCACCAGCTTTAACAGCCTCTGTAATTTTAAGAGCCTGATCCGAATTTTCAGCTCTAACTACAGCTACGATACCCGATTCTTCAATTCTTTTTAGATTTTCTATTTTTGAAAGCATAATTTCAATCCTCCTTTGCGTTCTCAATTAGTATTTTTATCAAAAGATTCAACTATTTCTATAGCCGATTTTATATTAATCCCATAACGATTAACACCAATTTCATAAAGCTTGAGAAATTCCTCTTTTGTACGTATTCCTCCTGCCGCTTTAATTTTAATACTATCGCCAACAAATTGCTTAATCATCCTAATTCTTTTAATATTGGCATCTCCTGATATCCAGCCAGTACCAGTTTTAACAAAATCGGCTCCTCCTTTAATTACCAATTCACATGCTTTTTTAATCTCATCATCTGTTAAAATATTAATCTCTATTATGGCCTTTAGTGGGATGATCTCAGATAAATCCGAAATCTCCCTAATTTCATCCAGGACGTAATTGTATTCCCCGGACTTTAGTTTCCCGATATTTATCACCATATCCATCTCCTGAATACCATCGGCAATTAGCTTTTTTGCTTCTTGAACTTTAATTTCCCGTAAATGACCTCCTGAAGGAAAACCTACCGGGGCTCCAACCAGAATATCCCCTTCATCTTTCAGTAAATCAGCTACCATACTGACCCAAGTAGGTAAAATATGGACATTAATGAACCGATATTTCTTGGCATACTGAACTAAAGATTTTATATCTTTTATTGAATGATATGACCTTACAGCACTAACATCAATCATTCTGGCCACCTCATAAGATGTCAATTAAATTTTCTCCTCCTATTTAAAATTAACTGAGTTATTTTACATCACAATAATACAACAATTTAAAATTAGGTATTAATTAAAATCTTTTTTTCAAAAGCTTTGTGAATACTAGTAATGAGGATTACCCTCTAGTACAACCTCCCCATTTTTTTCCAGAACGAGTGTGGTCATACCTTTTTTTTCAATAATTCCATAATTATGTCCAGCATCTCCCCGGTATACCCCAAAAAATATTAATGGTTCGTCCCCGGTATTAACAGTTCTGTGTGCCCAATAAGGAGGGATATAAGAAATACTTCCTTTCTGCATATCTAAAACTTTTGATTTTTGCTCAGGAGTTTGCATAACCAATTTACCACTACCCTTTAAAGTCAGATATACCTCAGCTGTATCTTTTATTTTATGAAAATGTCCTTTTGTCATATAATATTCATTTCCTATTTTCCCAGGAAAAATTATACTAATACAATGTTGTAAATGTCCATGTTCTTCGGGAATCTGAACATTATAAAATTTATAGATAATAGGATCTTTCTTTAAAATTTTTTTCACTTCCTCTTTATCTTGAAAGGCGGCTACCATATCACTTAATTTCCTGATAACTAACTCTCCCTCAGGGTTTAACTTCATCTTTTCTAATTCTATATAGCTATTAAATGGTTTAAAATAATTCAATTTCAACTCCTCCTCTTTCTTGGTTATTTTAAGATATTATAAATAAAATATGTGGGTATTTCTGTAGTTATTCCATCCAACAGTAAAACTTCCAACTTAAAACTAATTTCAACTACAATTTTATTATTGCTATAAATTTGTGATAATCTCTAGTTAATTATATCTATTGAATCATGGTATAATTATGGTTATTCCAATATCCTAAATACTTCCTGTTTTAACAGCCCCTACAATCTTAATTGTCTCCTTTTAATTTTCAGGTATAATTCCGTTACAATACTTGTAACTTCAATTTTTTAATAGGTCCCCATATTTTTCAGGAATGGTATTTATCTCAACAGATTATTATTTCTCCCAACTTACAAGGAACTTGCTCTCATTCTGCTTTCTAAAATTTTCCGAAAGCTCATATCTGTATTTTATATTTATTCAAATTCATCTCTATAAAATTTCACAATATCACATATGCTTGTTATTGTCTGTTTATAATCAACTTCGCTTTCGAGTGAAATAAAAAACTTAAATTGATTTTTATTTAATTCTCTAATTATCTCTTTACAACCGACATCTCCCTTTGCAAAACCTACATGAATATAATTAGACTCTTCCTTCTTGTAATCTTTAACATGGCAATAAACTATATTTTCTTTAGCCCGATGATAGTCTTTAAAAACATTAATTTTATATTCATTAATACTTACACTTTTATCGCTTTTAAAATTATTTCCAAAATCGAATAAGAGTTTTAAGTTATTACTCCCTACTTTTTCTACAACTTTATTAGTTAAAGAAACTTTTGGTAAATAAGTATAAGGACAATTTTCCATTATTAAAATTTTATTTTCTTTTTCTGATAGTTTAACCAAATCTCTAAATTTATCAGAAATATCGTTAATTACTTCATTTATGTTTTTATTTACGCCTCCTTCTCTCCTAAAAGGAAATACTCTAATAAAATTTGTATCGAATCGTTTGCTCATTTCAATACACTCTTCTAACTTAGAAATATGTTCTTTGTAGGTACCATTAAAAGTCTTAAATTTATTACTAAATTTTTCTAACTTATTAATTCTGGTATAGAGTGGGGTCATTAAAAAAAGAGTTGTTGAAAGACAAGAAACCTTCATTTTATATTTACAAATAATTTCCTCAGCTTTTTTAATTTCAATATCATCTAATTCTTCAATTGTCTTATTCCATAAAGAATGTATTTCAATATTACTAATTCCAAGTTTTTTTAGTTCATAAACTGATTTTTCAAAATCCATACTCACCTGGTCTGTTATTATAGCAAGATGCAATATTATCACCTCTCTTTTAACAATTATTTTGTGCCTTTCGAAAAACTATGAATTCCTTGTCTTGTTAGGTTTTTAATGTTTTCTTGTTAGTACATTCAGTATACAAAAAATCTACTTTGCTTATGTAACTCAACCCAAAACTTTCCTTTATCTCCCCTAAAATGTGATTTAAAACAGTCCATTACTATATCTTTTTAGCATAAGCATAAGTTATATTCTTCATTAAGTGTACTGGAAGGTCTTCTTTTATATTTATAGGTTCCAAATCATACTTTGTTACCATAATAACTTCCAACGTAACCCTCGTTTTATAAGCAACTAATCCATATTTTCCATTTGGTGTTACAAATCCGATTTTATTATCGATATCTAAGAGGGGAACATATGCAAAAGCTCCTCTCTTCATTTCCACGACTTAATAATCTAATGTATTTAATTACTCTTTTCGTTCTTTTAAAAATTTATTTTTAAAAAACATGGGTTCCTGTTCTATTTATATAACTTAAGAATATATGATATATTAGAGTTTAAATATATTTATTTTATGTTTATCCATTTCTTCTTGCAAGATGAGAGATAAGCTGCTTCTACAACTCTTTGTGCAGCTAAGCCATCTTTAAAACTTGGTTTTGTTGGTAAATTTTCAGCAATAGATCTAATAAATTCATACTGACCAGCTATATGAAAACGAACCCACCCTACCGTAGATTTAGGATAGGGAAATATATTAGGATCAGGGTATCGTTGTACCGTCTCAATTCGTTTAAAACCACGACTTCCTCCTAGTTGTCCAACTTTTTCAGTAGCATCATAAGAATAGAGCCAGTTTGGCTCCATCAGGTTGAAAAGGATAGCTCCCTTACTCCCATATATTTTTATCTTCAAGTCATCATTAGTTCCAGTAGCAACCCGTGAAGCTTCAATGGTTCCAACTCCACCATCCTCTAAACGGAGAAGAAGGATACTTATATCATCTACACTTACATTCTCACATCCACTGCCATTCTCTAAATGTCTGCTTTTAATCAACGTCTCATTTACTGCAAGAACACTTTTAAAGTCACCCAATAAATACCTTATTAAATCTATAACATGGATTCCTAGATCAATGAGCGCTCCACCGCCAGCTTCTTCTTTTCTTAACCGCCAACTCATTGGCCTATCCAAATCTACATAGCCAGAGTGTAAATATTCTCCTTGAAAACTAAATATTTCCCCTAAAAAACCTTGATTGATAAGTTGTTTAGCCCGCATTATAGCTGGAACGAATCTATAATTAAAAGCAATTTGATGTTTTACTTTTGAATTATACACTGCTTTTACTATTTGCTCGGCTTCTTCAACATTTCTGGCTAATGGCTTTTCACAGTAGACATGCTTACCATAGCTAATTGCGTCCAAAATGATGTTTTTATGTAAATAATTAGGCACACAACAATCAATTATATTTATATCATCTCTTTGTAAAAGATAATGATAATCACTACAATAAAATTCAAAATTATGTTCTTGATTAGCTCTTTTAGCTGTTTTTTTGCTTGAAGTACATACTCCCACCAGTTTAACCTGCACAGGTAAACGATAATATGACGAAAGACTCCGATAAGCTAAAGCATGGATCTTTCCTATCGCTCCGTATCCTACCAGACCTATACCCAATGATTTCATTCTTATACACACTCTCGAATAATAATTTTTATACTCCATAAAATTTAATACTGCCTTCTTTATAATCTCCTTTAAGTAAGTACTCCTGTTCTAATAAAAGGACGCCATTGTATGCATCCTTGGCTAAATTAAGCAATATCTTTTGATAATAAACAACGCTTATGTTGATAAGATCGTATAACTACTTTTGAATATTATTTATAGATAAATTTTTCACATGTACATGTATATGAGAGATGTCTCTTTTTATTACTTAATACTTATCGGGAAAAGGAATACCACCTTCTTTCATAGCATTCCCTGGACATTAAAGAAGCTTTAAGCTCTGAGAATTTATTTTCCGTATCACTTCATGAGTTAATATTCCCCTCTTAATATTTGTATAATAACAGTTTTCCTAAATTAATGTCATTCCGATTATCTTTGTCAACTGAACAGGAATAATTAACTTTTAAGCATGCTTTTAGTGACCTCCTTTAAAATCTCTTCCTTACAGTGAAACCCAAAAACATGGATCATAAATATATCAAGAATATTTGCAATTTAAAACCATCTAAATTAAAATTCTGTAAAAGGTATTTTACTCACTTTGCTTTCCTTTTGGGGAAATTTTTCATAGTCTTACCTCATAACCCATGAATACCAACGTTATTCAATTCAATAGTAGTTATATCCCATAATACGGATGCGAAGTTTATTCCTATTTAGTTAATAATTATTCCTATTTTAAACGTTATTATACCATTTCCGGGAAACATATTTTAATAACCAAACCTAGTCAAAACACTATCGCGCATCACCTTCACGGCCTTAGCAATACTGAGCCCCGGTTTAAATAACCCTGAGGATCCTCCTACAAAAATGTTCGCTCCTGCTTTAGTTAAAGAAGGAATAGTATTTTTATCAATATGTCCGTCTACCTCAATTTCTACCTTTAGCTTTCGTTGAAAAATTATGTCTCTCAAGGCACGTACTTTATAGACCATTGAAGGAATAAAATCTTGGCCTGCAAATCCTGGCTCCACTGTCATAACGAGTACTAAATCCACCTGATCAAGAATATACTCCAAAGCACTAAGTGAAGTAGTAGGATTTAGAGCTATTCCAACCTTAAGACCATGCGCGCGTATTTGTTTTATCGTTCTAAAAGGATAAACGCATGATTCTATATGAAAGATAATAATATTACTGCCTGCTTCAGCAAATATATCAAGATAGTTTTCCGGGTTCTGAACCATTAAATGAATATCAAACGGTAAATCTGACTTCCTCCTGAGAGATCGTACAATATCAGGACCCAAAGCAATATTAGGAACAAAATGTCCATCCATAATATCAAAATGTAGTGTATCAACTTTAGCTTGTTTAAGTTCAAAAAGAACATCCTTTAAACAATAAAAATCAGCACACATCATTGAGGCAGATATCTTTATCCGCTGGTTAATTATTGAACTTGCCCTCTGACCTATATTATCTGCCATAGGTTTTCACCGTTTCAAATATTTTTGCAATTTTATCAGGTAGGGTTTCTGGTTGAATGTTATGAACAGTGCTAAAAACAAAACCACCGCCTGGAGCAAAGACATCGATAACTTTCTTAATATGCTCCTCTATCTCTTGTACCCCCATAAAGGGCAAACGCTGAGTATCAATTCCAGCTCCCCAAAAGGTCAATTCCTTCCCAAATTTCTTCTTCAATCTGATACCATCCATACCTTTAACATTCAATTGTATCGGGTTCAAGATATCTACGCCTATTTCAACTAAATCCGGGATAATATCATAAATAGCACCATCACTGTGAAAGAATACTTTGTAATTTGAATTCATTTTAATATATGAAATAATTTCTTTCCATCGAGGTTTGAACAACTCCCTAAACATTTTTGGTGATATCAATAAGCTATCCTGCGCTCCAAAATCATCACTAAGTTTAAGAATATCCACATTATTGCCTACAGCTTCTTTTAACTTACCAAAATTTTTCTTGAAATTTTCAACACAATGATCCAATAAATACAACACATAATCTTTTCTCGTTGCTAAATCTATAAAGAATTGCTCGGGTCCCCTCAAGAACTGGCCACTTTCAAATAGACTTGCATAAATCTCTTTCCCTAGAGTAACTACTATTGCTCTTTCACTATTTGATCGTATAGCCTTTGAGCGTATACTTAAATATTCAAGATCATCTTTAGAATATAAAGGCCATTTGTATTCACGTAAGCTACCAATGTCATGCTTATCTTTTAATGGGTAATAAACAGGATCAAACCAATAGGATTCTTTTGATCTTTTAGCCACAGCCATACTATCCCGCTTAAGGATTAAATAACGATCTTCCTCTACAGGAGAAAATTCACTGGGCACTAAACAATTGGAACCATCCGTTAATTTTCCTATTTTCCATTCTTTATAAATAGGTATTCCAAAGCGGGGTTTAGGGCGAAAGAGTGGATCTACATCTGCGCTAAAGAAAACTTTAATCTGCTCGTCAACAACAGCCAACTGTTGCATTACATCAAAAACCTTAACTTTTTGATTTTTTCCTATAAAGTTACAAAGATTTTTATATGCAACTGCTGAAATTCCAGTTACTGTAGTCCCACCGAAATCAATCGGAACTCTATCCAGCTCTTTATGTGAAATACTCGCTATCACTCTCTCTCTAGAATTCATTTATATTTTTACCTTAACTTTCAATATTTATTTTCTTAGTTATTAATGTTGCGCCGATAAGGGCGGGATTATCTAAACTTGCTGGAATAATTTCTATACAGCGAGCAGTTTCACTGGAAATATTATTTTTTACAACCTGCCTTAAAGGAGAAAAGAATATTTTGCCTGCTTTCGCAATCCCTCCCCCAATAATAACTTTCTCCGGATCCAATATGCTAACCAATCCTGCAATAGCAAGTCCTAAAGTCTTCGCTGTTTCTAACACCAATTGTTTCGCTATTATATTACCTTTTTTAGCTGACTCAAAAACCCTTTTCACATCTAAATGATCCATGTCAACTCCTATATCTTCACCCGCTTGGATCCTACTTCTTGCTTCTTTAATAATTCCTCGTCTTCCTACAAGAGTCTCTAAACATCCATTTAAACCACACGTGCAAGGACTCCCTTTTTCATTAATAACCCAATGGCCAATATTCCCTGCGCTATCATGAACTCCTTTTCTGATATTTCCGTTAATCACTATACCAGCTGCAAGGCCAGTCCCATAAGTAATATAAATAAAATCATCGCAACCATAACCTGCACCACATGTCTTTTCAGCTAAAGCAGCACATTTTACATCATGTTCAACATAAACGGGAATTTGCATTTTCTCCTCGATTATTTTTTTAATTGGAACGTTTCTCCATCCCAGGTTTGGAGCATGAACAACCTCTCCCTCCACGGTAATGAAAGAAGGAACGCTTATTCCTATTTTTGATTCCAAAGTAAAAGCAGTACTTGCGGTGAACTCTTTTATTCTTTCTGCGATTATCCCTGCCAAATCTTCAGGTTTTAATGATTTTGGAGTCGGTTGGATTTTTTGAGCTATAGTTTTACATTCTCCATTGACAAGCCCTACAACTAAAGTTGTGCCACCTAAATCTACCCCAATTACCGAACTTCCCATTCTTATTTTTCTCCTTTCTAAAATGTTAACAAAATTTAAATTTACTTATTATTTTACAATCTCAGTACTTTTCTTAATCTGTGATCCAGCAATTATCATAATAACTGCTGTAGCAATATAATTATAAAGAGGGGAAATACCTACTAATGTGATAATATTTGAAATCATAGTAATAATAATTGCTCCTATGCCCACTCCAATGATAGTTCCATAACCTCCCGTAAAAGGGATACCTCCGAGAATCACTGCCGCAATTGCTTGCATGCTATACCCTCGAGCAGACCAAGCATAACCCGAATTAAGCCAAGCCGCCATCATTACTCCTGCAACCGCAGAAAGTATTCCTGACATAGCGAAAACGAAAATTTTCATACTATCTGTCTTTACTCCCCGATTTTTAGCAGCAATCTCATCTCCACCTGTAGCATATATATGAACACCTTTTTGAGACTGAGAAACATAGAATTGAAAAATTAACAAGATAGATATAGCAATAAGCGGCATCACGGGTACCTTGCCAAGATAGCCTGCAATCCAGGAAAAACCAATAGGACGAGCAGGTACAACGGATGAAGGGCCTATTGGTAGCCCACCACCTAATAGCATCCCGACACCCCGTAGGCCCCAATAAGTACCCAAAGTAGTAACAAAAGAAGGAATTCTTGCCTTAGTGACAAGAAATCCAACAAATAACCCTACAAGAAGACCATAAAGAAGTGTAATAATAATACCTAAGCCTGTGTGCATCCCCACAATAATATTCAAGAAAGCTATAAGCACACCAGTGGAAGCTGCGATAGATTCTACGCCCAAATCTATCATACCAGTTAAAATCACCAGCGATTCCGCCACTGCGAGAATCATTAATGGAGATGCTGAAATAATTATAGCTTCCATATTAGCAAAAGAAAGAAATTTAGGTGTAATGGTGGTACAAATAACAGTTGAAATAATTAGGAATAGCACAGGCTTTCCGTATGAACTTTTTAAAAAAAATTTAAAGATAAACTTTAACACTCTGTTGCAAAAAACCAATAAATTGTACATTAATATATTTTTAGATCTACGTTCTTGATCCATTCTTATTATCCTTTCCTTTCTTTTTTATCAAAGTGCGCCAACCATAATTTCCACAAGATCTTCTATAGTAACTTCTGATGAATGTACAATCCTCATAATCTGTCCTCCTCTCAAAATTACAATACGATCACACATATCTATAACTTCAGGAAGCCTATGACTAACATAAATTATCGACGCTCCATTATCCCGTGCTTTCTTAACTTGCGGGCATAAATTTTTAATAGCAGCCACCGATAGAGCTGCTGTAGGTTCATCCATTAACATAACATGGCACCGAAAGTGAAGCGCTCGCGCAATAGCTACTATTTGTCGCTGGCCACCAGAAAGTTCACCAACTAATTTATTTAATCTTATCTGAATTCTCAAATCATCAATAGTTTTCTGAATTTCTCGTCTCATTTTCTTTCTTTGAACCCTTTTATATATCCCCCAGTTACTTGTAATCTCTCGCCCAAGAAATACATTGGCAGTAGCATCTAAGTTAGGAGCAAGCATGAAATCTTGATACACAATTTCGATTCCTTTACGTTGGGCATCTAGAGGACTTTTAATATCAGTTTCCTCGCCATTGATATAGATTTTTCCCTCATCAGGAGAGTAAACCCCAGCAACTATTTTAAGTAGGGTTGATTTTCCAGCTGCATTATCACCTACAAGACCCAAAATTTCTTGCTTATTCAAACTAAAACTCACATCTTTAAGAGCTTGTATATGCCCAAAATTCTTGCATATATGATCTAACTTAAGGACTATCTTTTCGTTTTCCACCATAATTCACTCCATTTTTTTATTATATTATAATAACACAGAGGATTAAAGCTATTAATAACCTTAATCCTCTATGTATTAAATTGTCCAATTATCTATATTTATATCTCTAATAGGGAAGGCCGGGTGCTTTACTAGGATCAGCAGGCTCACCAAAAGGTCCGGACAATTCATCAACGTTGTCTTGATCCACCATGAAAATTGGAGTAATAATATAATTATTCTCAAATTTATCTTTCAGAGGAGCTTTACCTTCAAGGAGATATTCGGCTGCCATTTTGAACCCCCAATATCCTTGAAGCCATGCTTGGTGACATACACTGGATAATTGTTGCCCTTTCTTTATTAAATCAATACCTACTTGGGAAACATCGACACCAGTGAGGTAGACATCCTTTCCAGGTTCAAGACCAGCAACATTTAAGGCAGATATTGCCCCAGCTACTATTTCATCATTTGATGCAATTACAACATCAATGTCCTTTGTCTTTACTAATATCTGGGACATCACTCGAAGTGCAGGTTCTCGAGCCCAATCAGCCGGCACATCAGCAACAATTTCTACATCTCCATTTTTAATTAATGGGTTGAGAATATCATACCATCCTCCAGTCCTTTCCGTGTTTGCTAAAGCACCTGCAACCCCCTCCAATATGACAATCCGCCAAGGTTTTTCAAAACCTTTCTCTTCTAGGAATTTAACTACATATTGTGCATTTACATTCCCAATTAAACGCTGGTTGGAACCAACAGCTGCTATCCGCAGACTAGCATCTGAAATATCCCTATCTACGCAAAAAACTGGCACTCCCTTCGCTTTGGCAGTCTTGGATGCAGGTACTAAGGCATCACTAGTCATGGGGTCAAGAAGAATAGCATCAACTCCTTTTGCAATCGCTGCGAGCATTTGAGATGCCTGGTAACCTGTGTCCTCTCTCCCATCTAAATTAACAAGGCTAATATTAGGATACTCTCGTGAAGCAACAACTGCCCCCTTCATAATACCAATGTAATAGGGATTATTCATACCAACATTGAGCAAATAAATTTCATATTCTTTGTCTGCAGCGAAAGTAGTTGACAAACAAAATACTAACAAAAATACTAAAATTATAGGCCCTATCAATCTTATCATTCTCGTCGTTTTTAACATTTTAAACCTCTCTTTCTTTCTTTAAAAATTGTTTATTTTTTCCAAAAAGCTATCTAAAGAGAAATTCATCTTTAGGTACTTTCCTTTATTTTTTGACTAATGCTTCGCTTATTTTTCACCTCCTTCTTGCCTTATTTTTAAATTCTCCCTAACTTCTCCAGAATAATATTGTACTTATCTCTGTCGGTTGCCAAAATGAATCAATAACTGTAGGTATCCCCAATAATGTCTTTCCTATATTTATTTTGATAACTTCTACCCGAAGAATAGATTTAGGCTTGTATTCTCCTTTTGGTAGTTGTTTTTTTGATAAATAACTAATTTTAACGAAGATAAGGTTTAAAATTTTATACTGTTATATTATTTATATCAGAAACTCCTTTCTTTTTTCCTGCCCGCTTTAATCTTTTTAATATATTTTGCTTAGATGCTACTTTTATATTGCTGCTAAAATATTTTTTTGCCTCTCTTTAAACAGAAAAATAATAAAATCCTTCTTTACTTATATAGCTCAACTTGAACCCTTCCTTTATCTCCCCTGAAATGTGATTCAAAATAATCCATTATTATATTCTCTTTAGTATAAGTTATGTTCTTCATTAGATGTACTGGAGCTCCCTCTATTATATTTAAAAGCTCCGAATCATACTTTGACGCTACAATGGCCTCCAACGAAACCCTCGCCTTATAAGCAACTAATCCATGTTTTTCTGCAAGAGTTTGATAAAGTGATTTATCTGTTAAATCTTCGTTTATTAAATCAGGACATAATTTATATGGTATATGATTTGCAACATGTACAATAGATCCATTCTCAATATATCTAACACGAAAAATATATATAATTTTTTCATTTTCTTCAATATTTAACTTTTTTGCTATCGCCTTACTTGCAGGTTTAATTTCCTGTTTCAGAATCTTTGTTCTCATTTTATAACCTTTTCCAACCATATCATCGTAAAAGGTGGTTAACTTCTGTATAAATCCGTAATTTATCTTAGGTTTGCATACAAATGTTCCTCTTCCCTTATCTCTATAAAGTAAGCACTCTCCAACAAGCTCTTTAATTGCTTGTCTAACAGTCATTCTACTAATCTGGTATATTTCGCTTAATTTGTTTTCTGATGTAATTTTTTCACCAATCTTTAATTCCCCAATTTCAATTTTCTCACGAATGATTTCCTTCAATTGATAATATACAGGAATTGGAATATCTTTGTTAATTTCCTTAAAATTCATTATAAATCCTCCGTATAGTCTTATAGTTGTATATACATCTACATATACTTTATCAATCATCTTTCTAAATGTCAAGGAAAATGTTTCATTTTTTTCCTCTAATCT
>JGI24025J20009_10002298_pt1 | contig 13828 bp, 14 predicted proteins | sample Cruoilmetagenom3_FD_20009 | JGI IMG/M metagenome (IMG submission 20009)
GATGCTTCAGTGCGTCATAGGTCAGCCCCAGCTTGCGGATCGCCGAGGGCCGCATATTGGTAACAAGCGCATGGGAAGATCGCACCAGCGAGGCAAGTGAATCCTGTCCCTTGTTTGTTGCAAGGTCGATGCATACGCTTTGCTTGTTGCGGTTGAGACTGGCAAAATAGGCGTTGTGACGCCCGATCCAGTGCGGCCCGATGTTGCGGCCAATATCGCCATCCGGCCCCTCGATCTTGATGACCTCTGCGCCCAGATCAGCCAGCAACATGCCGCAATAGGGGCCAGCCAGCATATGCCCGGCCTCAAGTATTCTGATCCCGGCCAGAGGCCCCTTTGTCATGACTGGTCCTCCAGGCTATCGACGATGGTCTGCACCACGTCGTCGATTTTCATCTCGGCGGTAAAGACGGCGCTGGCACCCAGTTGGATCAGGGTATCGCGGTCATCTGGCGGGATGGTGCCGCCGACAAACACCTGCATATCCTCTGCATCCGCGTCTTTGAGTTCGGCCAGCGTCTGTTTCAACAACTCGATATGGCTACCGGACAGAACGCTTAGCCCGACACAATGCACGTCTTCTTCGACCGCAACCCGGGCGATATAATCCGGGCTTTTGCGCAGGCCGGTATAGATCACATCCGCCCCGGCATCGCGCAGGGCCAGCGCAATGATCTTGGCCCCGACATCGTGACCGTCAAGGCCGGGTTTTGCGATCAGTATTCTTTTGTTTTTCAGCGGCATGATTGCCCCTCCGCGTTGTTAGAAACGTACCGGTTCCTGAAACTCGCCCCATTCCTNTTTCAGCGTTGCCACCATTTCACCCACCGTGGCGTAGGCATGGCAGCAGTCGACCAGATAGGGCATGATGTTGTCGCTATCGCCTGCCGCCGCNTGTTGCAGTCGTCGCAGCGAGACCTTGACCGCGTCATCATCCCGGCGCTGTTTCAGNTCCTCGTATTTCCGCATGATNGNATCNGCGGCCTTGGGGTCGACCTTGAACACCTCGCCGTAATCGGGTTTCTGATCCTTGCGGGTAAAGAAATTNTCGCCCACGACGACGCGTTCCTGATCATCCGTGGCCTGCTTGCGCTCGCGTGCGCGCCCGGCGATCCGGGCTTGCAGAAAGCCATCCTCGATCGCCTTGACGACACCGCCATAATCGTCGATCTCGTCCATGACAGTTACGATTTCCTGTTCCGTCCTGTCGGTCAGCCATTCAACAAAATGACTGCCGCCAAGCGGGTCGACCGTGCGGGCGACGCCGCTTTCATAGGCGACGATCTGCTGGGTGCGCAGGGCGATCTCGGCGCTGAATTCGGTTGGGATCTGAAAGGCTTCGTCATAGGCGCAGGTGAATATGGACTGCGCGCCGCCCAGCACCGCGGCGATGTTTTCAATGCCGACGCGGACGATGTTGTTATAGGGCTGGCCGGCGGTCAGCGAGGATCCGCCGCAGACCACACCAAAGCGAAAGCGCAACGTCTTTTCGTCCTCGATCCCATAGCGTTCGCGCAGCAGTTTCGCCCACAAACGCCGCGCCGCACGGAATTTGCTGGCCTCTTCGAACATGTCCATATGGACGTAAAAGAAAAAGCTGAGCCGCTGGACAAACCGGTTAATATCGCTGCCGCGCTTTTTCAACTCGTCAATATAGGCCAGCCCGTTGGCCAGCGTATAGGCCACTTCTTCGACGGCGGTGGCCCCGGCATCGCGCACATGCGCGCCGGCAATCGAGATCGGATTGAAACGCGGGCTTTGTTCGACTGAGTAGACAATACTGTCGGCGATCAGGCGCATGGAGGGCTTGACCGGAAATATCCATGTGCCGCGCGCCACATATTCCTTGAGGATGTCGTTCTGGATGGTCCCGGTCAGCTTTTCGCGCGGCACGCCCTTCTTGTCGGCAGCCGCAAGATACATGGCGTAGATCATTGCTGCTGTGCCGTTGATGGTGAACGACGTCGAAATCGCACTCAGATCAATGCCATCGAACAGAATTTCAGCCTCGGCCAGGCTGAACAGGGACACCCCGACTTTGCCAACTTCGGACCGCGCCATCGGGTGAACCGGATCATAGCCAATCTGCGTCGGCAGATCGAGAGCGACAGACAATCCCGTCTGGCCGCCATCCAGCAGAAAGCGATAGCGTTCGTTGGTTTCTTCTGCGGTCCCGAAACCGGAATACTGGCGGATGGTCCACAGCCGCCCGGTATAGCCAGTGTCGAAGATGCCGCGTGTGAACGGATATTCACCCGGCCGATCATCTGACCGGTCCGGGGCCATGTCGGCGGTAACGACGGTCGGAATCTCGATCCCTGACCGAAGCCGGGTGCCGATTTTTGGTGCGACGGGGGAGGGGGCCGGAGTGTCCTTATCCCCTGCGGAATTCGCCTTCGCCATTAATTCAACCTTTCCTTGAGAACACTTTGTCAGCCGCGTCCCAGTGATCGTCGTGGACCCAGTTGGCCGCGAACAATTCCGTTTCAAGCAGATCGGACTGCGCCCGGTTTGCGTTTTTCGCATCACGGGTCATGGCCTTGAACGTACGCACCACATGCGGTGGCTTTTCGATGATTGGCGCACAACAGCGCGCGACGACATCGTCAAGGGCCTCACCTTCCTTTGCTACATCATCAATCAGGCCAAGCCGCAGACCCGTCTGCATATCAATCACCTCGCTGCGGGCCAGCAGGCGCAATGCGGTCGCCGGGCCGACAAGCTGATTAAGATCGTGGGCACCGCCCCAGGCTGTCGAGATATTCAGACGACCCTGAATGAACCCCATCTGACAGTGATGCGCCGCAACGCGGATATCACAGGCAACGGCAAATTCCGCCCCACCACCAAGTGCGTCGCCATTCATCGCCGCAATGACAGGGACCGGGAAATCGCGAATGGCCTGAAACGCGGCGCGCGTCGTGTTCGACATCTCTGCCGCCTGCGCCCTGGTCCTGACGGCCATAAGTTCTTTCAGATCTCCGCCCGCGGCAAATGCCTTATTCCCGGCCCCGGTAACGATAACGACCTTCAGGTCAGAATCCGTCGAATATTGGGTGAACACCTCATGCAGGCTGGCGACCAGATCCCGGCTTAGGGGATTCCGGCTGTCTGGTCGGTTGAGCGTGACGCGCAGAACAGGGCCTTCCTTGCGGACAAGAAGCACCTGAGCCGATGCCGCATCTACGCTATCTGAGCCCGACAAGTCATTTGGCCGCGTTATTAAGGAATTGGTCACAGTGCGGCCCCATACTCTGAAGTTTTCTTCTCATATGTGAATGTATATTCAGATGTGGGAAAAAGATCAACCGTTTTCCAGTTGCAGGTTGGGGGGCCACAAGAAGGTTGAGTGCGCTGTTGCTGGCTTTACTTCCCACCTGATAGCAGTCCGCCTAATCATCGTCCGCGCACACGTGATTTTACCACAGGTTCCATGTCGTGTGAGTGACGAAATATCGCTACAAGGTTCTGCAAGGCCCGATGCGCGAGCGTATGCGCGAAATCATCCGGCAGACATGCGATGAAATGGGCGTCCATATTGTAAGGGGTGTGTTGGCGCGTGACCATGTCCACATGTTCCTGTCGATCCCGCCGAAACTGTCGCTGTCGGACGTCATGCCGCGCATCAAGGGGCGGTCTTCACGACGTATCCAGAGATGGAGTTCCCCGAATTGCGTAAGCGCTACTGGGACCAACGGTTTTGGGCGAGAGGATACTTCTCGACAACCTCCGGGAATGTGACGGACGACATCATCATGCAGTATCCTGGAATTACATTCCGCCAAATGATGCTACCGGCGTCGGCCGGTAGTCCTTCACTTGTTTTTCTTATCCTTTATCAAATTCATCCCCTGTCTTCACAGTCTGCCGGATGCCTTGGGTGATTCGATTCACGGCTGCGCCTGAAATGACACAGATGCCAAGAGCGCTGGAGTAGGCCAAAATGATCAAATCCTTCAGAGACGCGGTTCAGTTCAAACCGATTTCAGTTTGAATAACAAAGTCCCTTGAGGGTAGGATCAGAGCTGAACGCGCCCCACTATAAAGAGGACAAAAGAGCAGTGCCAACCACTGTCAGCAAATGCGTCTGGGGCTGATCAACCCGAGACCGTCTGGAGAGCTCAATTGTTCCTATTTTGCCCGATCTTTCCATGTTATAACTTATGGGTGCTAGTGAAAGTAAACCGATGACGAACAATGATAGATATCCTGAAAAGGTTGATCCCACCCCTGATCAAGAGAACGATCTCCCTATCCTGAAACCTTGGATAACGCCCGAGTTTACACTGTTGGGTGATCTGAAAAACGCTCAGGTTGGCAATGGAAATCCCTCAGACTTCAAACTTAAGGGTTCAAAAAACCCTCCTGGTCAGTCCTGATCCCTCACTGAGCGGCCCGACTACCTTTGCCATGATATTTGCCGGGACTAGGTGATACTCCGCGACGATGGTCTCGGCCAGAGCCTGAGCAGAAGATGAGGCTTGTCAGGTTTCGTAAATGTATGCGTCGATCAGGTTTCCCAAGGCCCCTTGTCCCATGGGTTTGCTGTGAGCAATCTGCATACTGGCAACTTCTACTGACAGATTTGCCTCGACCAAAACCGGGGCCTTTTCTGAAAACAAAATGTCCCACCCAAGTGCTGGAGTTCGACCAGGCATGGCCGCGTGGGCTCTGGTGGTCATTTCAATCGCTTCGTCCCAATTTGGCAAGAGCTTTCCCTCTAAATCCGACCCGCTAACGGCTCTGCACGGCACCTCTCCACGGCGTTCTTCGATGCGGCCTGACAGCAGGTTGATTGGCCATTCATGCCAACGCCCATCCAACCACCCTGCGGCGTTGGAGGCAAAGTCACCCTGAACCGGCTGGTACCATGCGGCAACGAGAGCTTGCACGCGACCGTCAGGCCAGCGTCCCGTGATAATGCGGGCAGTTGGTGAGCCGTTCTCAAAACCCCCTATCTCTGGATGCGGGCCCAGGCGTGGTTGGAGCAAGTATCCAATACCTGTCGCACTCAGATTTCGGCCACGCTCAAGAAGCTCTGGCAAAGTCAAAATGATTCCCCCACATCCGTAATTGCACCCGGTTCTTTCCCAGAGTTCGACGCCAACTGCGTTGGAACCAGAGGAGGGCTTCAAAACAAAACCACAGATCCTACCCTCGGGGTCATTGAAAACTGGTGAGGATTCGGCCGAGCCCTTACCGTCGAGCCAGTCCGCGAGCGTGGGTATGTGCCGCATCTCGATCTCAGCACAAAATTTCGCGAAATTGACCTTATTATCTACGATCGGCGCGGCCTCGCCCGAACACAGTGATCGAAGAGCCCTTGGCGTATCTATATTGCTTAGCCAATGATCACCGGACGTCGCTTCAACATTGCGCAAACCAAAGTCGAGGACTTCGCTTGGAAGAAGATTGAGCCGGATCGCATAACGCCACACATTCAATACCGGGTGCCACCCCATCCATCGCGCGTCAGTGGAATATTCGAGTTCGCGACTTCGCAGCAGTCGATGTGTCACAACAAAGGCATTCAATGGCCAGCTGATCGACATGACAGCTGCCGCTACAAAGCGGCAAGGCAAGGGCCAACGTTGCATGTAACGTCGCCTGATGAACCTTCGCCGACGCAATGTATCCGCAGACTCATTTCGAGCAGGGATGGTAAACGGGAGACCGCTGAACGTCAGCTCCCCCAGTTCACCATCAACTTTGCGGAGTACTTTACGGGCAGTGTCTGCGAACCCTCCCATTAGCAACCTGTCAGCTCAAACACGGGCACATGCGCTGGTATGACGTACGGGCACGTTATGTCTTCCAATTTTTTGTTCAAAATTTTTCAACTGTGTTTCCGTCCAGACTTCAATTTCGACCGCTGACTTTGCGCACAAAATGCGCAACCTGAAGGGCCATCGGCAATACCACAGGCAGATAGAACTGACGGTCGTCTGATTCATCAGTAATCGTCTCATTCGGCCAGCTATCAACCAGCTTCATCAGGCGTGGAAGGTCGATCATCCGCGAGAGCTCCGGGTCCGTTTGGAAAAGCTGTAAATCTGCCCTGATCGCTTCGCGGTCACGCGACAAGCGCAGATGCCAATCTGATAGCTGCATCCCGCGGTAGGCACCCCGCGGTTTTTTCAGGACCTGCTCGGGCAGTTTTCCCTCCATCATTCTGACCAAAAGCCAACGCGGTTGACCATTGCGCCAGAATTGATCCTCCGGAACTCCAAACGACCATTCAAGAACACGCCGGTCCGCGAACGGGTCCCGAAACTCTACACCATAAATCGCCGAAAACCCTTGTGTGAATTCGGCGGTGTCGCCCGCGATCTCGTCCAAGGTGTCCAGATAATCCCGCCTTGGGTCAGCTGACGGTGGCTCACCCTGCCAGAGCCCACCGGGGCCTCGCTGGACCTGGCTCTCAATATTCATGGCCTCGGCAAATGCAGGGTGAATGGCGCTGGCGCGTTTCCAGTGAACCCGGCTACTGGTCCCGGGGCGACCCCGCAAACGTTCTTTGAATTGCCAGAGCCAATCCGGGCCAATCGGAAATACCACTTGGGAAAAGAACGCCCGCGCACTCTGTAAACGACTTGGGGAAATTGCCCGCAACTCTGTGATCAGAGTACGGTATTGGCCGGACTTCCAAAGATACGGGAAAATCCCTTCTCCATCGTAACTCAGTGTCAGATCGCCCAGATAGCCGGTCAGAACGGTTTTGACCCCGTCACGTTGCGCTTGCTCTAACAGGCCATGAACAAAGGATAGCCCCAGTGCATTTCGCTGAGGGGCCTCGGCGGCATTCAAAAAAGAGTCCTGTTTGTGGTAATGGCCGGTCCCGGATGCGTCGATTAGATGCAGCTTCAGGTTCGTTGCGGTTTGTGCAATCGACCTGGCATGATCGGTCTCATCGCCATACCAACCGCGTGGCGTCCGGCCATCCCATCCGTGTTCTGGAACCCATGTATAGGCGCTGAGGCTCTGATCTCGTTTGGCGAGTTCCTGGGCGGCCGATACAGCAACGCTCGATGAATCCATGCCACCACTCATCAGGATACCGGTTGACCCATCGGTTCTCAGACAGGCCTTTACCGCAGTGTCGAAGACGTCCCTGGCCTCTTCAACATAAGCATCATCTGATTTGTGTTGGATGGGCCGGATATGATCGCGCAGGTCATAATACTGAACCAGCTTGGACGACGTTGGTGAGACCTGTTTGTAACTGGCTGGTGGAACCCGTTTGATATCGCGGAAAAAGCTGCGCTCTGCATCGGTGTAGATTTGACTCAGCGCCTGGGCCACTTTCTGTTCGTCGACCAGCCTAGGAATGTCTGGCAACGAGTGAATTGCCTTGGGAGCCGTTGCAAACACGGTCCGGCCTGCAGTTTCATGATAGTAAATCAATCGCCCGCCCAACTGATCGCGCACGGCGATGACTTTTCTTTCAGCACTGTCCCAGATCAGGGCGGCAAACTCGCCAATCCACATATTGAACGCCGAGCATTGCCATTTCTCCCAACACCGCATGGCCAGGACAACATCTGGCATGTGATTGAGGTCCGCGACTTCCAGAGAAAGNGCTCGGGCCAGATCACATCGGTTATCAAGCCTCCCGTCAAAGACCATACGGTATCGTCCTGCGCCGCCCGCCACCGGTTCCTGCGGCATGGTCGCCTCGGGTGTATTGGTAAAATGCGTATAGCCAAATGCGACATCATCCATTGCACAAATGAAGGCACCTTCGGGGCCATACATGTTCAGCGCGCGCACCATCCGTTCCAAGTCGCTGCGATCAACGGATTGCCCATCGCGACAATAAATCAACGCAAGTCCGCTCATCCGAGATGAGAAGTATTAGAGCCGATGGGGTCTGCCCCGGGCATCAGTTGCCAAACTCGACAACCGAATTAAAACCGGCCGCCAGATCCTGACCCGTCACCACGACATCGCCAACCTGTAACCACGCATGCAATTCCGGCTGGCCCAAAGGGTCCCGTTTGGATCGAGGTGGTACGCCAATATGCAAGATGCTGGAAATGTGGCGGCGTGTCAGCATGGATTTATGGCCCATGCACCAAACCAGGCAGGATGGCGCAAAAGGCAGGCACCGCGCGGCGCGCGCGACATCGTCCGGTTCACCTGCTTGACGGTCTCATTGGCCTGAGGGCCCAATGGTGTCGCATTGCCAGCTGATGGCGCACATTCGCCAAGCCTATGAGACCACCAGGAATAGGGTATCAACGTGACCAGCACCCAGGCAGAGACAAGCCTAGCCCATGCTTCAAGTGCAGCACCTTTTTCTGCAGCTGGTAGGTTCCAAAAGCGCATTAGTGTTCGCATGTACAACCCCGCTCAACCTTCAGGCCCAGTCGGAACTACAAAATTTGCGGCGAGCAAGCTGGCTACAAAGCTGTGTGTTTCGGAGAAACACGTTTCTTTGTCGACACTGTATTCCATTACCAATTGATCCGTCAGATCATTGAGAGATATCGGAGCTTCCAGCGCGTCCCAGACCCGTCGGCCGGTATCGGCCATACCAATGATCTTACCGGAACTGAGGTGCATCACAACGATCTCACCATCGAGCTCGGTTAGAAGAACGTCGGTGCTACGTTGAATTTTGGATGTCGGGACCAGGGTTTCAGGCTGTTTCAGCATAGGAGTCCAGATGGGTTTCAAGGAAGGAAATACTGTCGTCCAACAGACCAAGATCGCGGGGCCGAGTAAACCGGAAAATTCTCAGACTTGGCAGAAGGCGCTGGATGTCCTGAAACACGTCGCCGGGCTTTCGCAGCAGTGGCAACCATTCAGATCGATATATATTACTCAGCAAAGCATCGAATTTGGCGGTTCCCCTTATTACAGACACCGAAAACTCACGGCTCTGACTCTCGTGAAGAACGAAAATTTCTTTTAGCGGCAATTCTGACTGAGCAAGACGGCTGTTTGTATCCACAAAATACTTGTCAAAAGCAGGATCTGTTCCCGCGCGCCTTCCGCGGGGCAAGTTCAATGTATTAGCAGCGTCTGCCCAAAGTTTCAGGCCCTTTTCCAATGGGTGTAAGCAGACGGTGTTTGCCTTAGGTCTCAACACGCCAACGTCATCGCAAATATGGGAGTACCCCCGGCACATGAGGCCGGCAGCAAGCGTTGATTTTCCAGCCCCTGACGCTCCGGTCAGGGCGATGGAGTTATTCCCAACCCCAATCGCACTGCAGTGGAAAGGTAATAGCCCGCGTTGGTGACACAACACACCCCAGGCGGACCCAACAAGATACAGCATGATGTCGGATTCACCCGCACTGCCCGAACAATAGATCGAAATATGCGCCCCGTTACGGATACGAAAAGCAAGCGCGTCTGACACACGAAAATAGAAATCCTGATCACCGGCGATGATGTGGTCGTCGTGGTAAAATGGTGATTTGGGCGTCTCATCCTTGCGGGTTAGTTCAATGGACACATCCGGATACGCTCCTGCCACAGGATCAATCGGTGTCGCATGGGTAAATGAGAAATTTGCCGAAACCGTCATACTGCCAAAGCGGTACAGGCCTATTGCTTCAGAGCAAATCACAGGATTCATCCTTGGGGTTTTTGGTCCTCCGGTTCAGGTGCGCTTCGATTTCACGTGCAGCTATGCGCGTGAACGCAAGAAATGGCCCAAGGATTGCGTATAGAGGAAGCCATTTTTTGGATAGACGCAAAGTGGGAATATCCCGCGGATCCGTCAACCGCATGAAAAGCACTTCGGCTTTATAATTTGCTGATGCTTTCAAGTTCACCGTGTAAAGGAGGGCTCGGATGGCGGTCGGTACGTCCCGAAATCGTACCGAGGTATTTTGAGCCCATGAACGCGCGACACGTTCCTTCATAACATTGGCGAGACGCCGGTCCTTGCGGTCGGGATTTGCCAGGTCGAACCCAACATTGATTTTGCACCCATAGAAAGCTTCCAGGGTCAGCAGGCTGGCGGCCATCATGTGCCAAACGCCCAGGCCTTCGGCATCATTTCTAATTTTCCGGCAGTCAGAGTCGCTTAGAAACGGCAGCATATGTTCAATATCCGCGAGCCACTTCAGGCGAAACCAACCATGTTTGGCACCATGTGTGCATAGGTAAATGAACTGCTTTTCCAAGGGCAGAACCAGAACCGTTTGATCGCCAATGCCAAGTTCCTCGGCCTCAGAAATCAGATCGCCGGGGTGCCAGCCAAGCAAGGATGAGGCATTGTTGAGCTTCCAATGCAGATCGAGCTGAGCACCGTCTTTGCGGCGCAAATAGGTGCGGCTGTTCGTCAGGGATAAAAGCACGTCATGACAATGATCTGGGCAAGTCACGTTCGGAAAGACTTCCTCAAAACCCAACTGATTAACGATGTGGTGAGCCGCGCGTACGTGTGATGGCTCTATGAGTAGGTCACTATCAATCGATTGGCGACGTTCTGGGTATTCATAATAGCGCGAAGAGACTGCCCACCCTTTCAAAAGAAGGCTGGGGATATTCGCTGCGCGCAATGCACCAGAAATTTCCAACGACACATACGCCATTTCAAGTGTTTTCATCGCAACATTCCGGCGCTGCAATGTGAAATGCATTGCGATGATTTCGGGAACTAGCGTCTGTTCCAAATTCACAAGCGCCTCGACCCGGTGAAATCGAGCGAGCTCTTTCAGGCTTTGCCAGTCACATGTCGAAAATTCATTTGTGTCAGGCGAAAGGTGAGCCGTACTGCTTGTGAAACCGACCAGGGCTTGAAAATGTGCCAGACCATTTTGCTGATCTGCCTTAGCCACGCGCATGGTTAGTTTTCCACGTAGTAATGGTTGGCTGCCCGATCAAAAAGAGGATCCGAACGGCTGCCATAGGCTTTCAGACCCTTCAAAGAAACTTGTGACAATACCAGACCAGTCGCTTTGGCCCTGATGTCTTCCAGGGACCGCAATCCGTCCTGAACATTCTTCAGGGTTGTTTTGTTCCAGCGCGCCACAAACAATGTGGCATCAACCAGAGGCGCGATCACGCGGGCGTCTGACACGATCAGCACCGGGGGGGTGTCGAGGATGACCATGTCATACTTCGTTCTCATCTCCTGCAAGAACTCTTTGAACTTGTACGAAGAAAACAGATCAACCGAATTGATCGTGGGCTTGTCTGAGAACAAGACATCACAGCCGAGAGTTTTATCCTTGTAGAGGCATTCTTCAAAAACGGAATTGCCTGAAAGGACGGATACCAGCCCCGGTTCATCATGGGATCCAAAATACTCAAGGAATGTTCGGCGACGAATATCACATTCCACCAACAGGACTTTCTTTTCCAATGCAGCAACGCTGGCGGCCAGGGCAAGCGATACCGTTGTTTTGCCTTCGCCTGCCGCTGACGACGTCACCATCACAATTTCCGGAACTTTGTCGACATTTGATAGTAGGACAGAGGTGCGCAAATTTCGCATGGCTTCCGCTGCGCGGGACAGAGGATTTTCAACGATGAAATCAAGCCGCTCACGGCGGTTTGAACCTGAAATCTGCGGGATCTTTCCCATGACCAGATAGCCGGTTCCATCCTGCAATTCTTCAACCGTGCGGAATTTGTTGTTTAGGAATTCGGCAAGCAGAACAAAGCCAGCACCAATAAATGCGCCAAGCAGCAAGCCCAATGCCAGTATCCGTTGGGCGCGTGGCGATGATGGCGATATTGGTGCGACCGCGGGGGAAAGAACACGGCTATCTGCCTTAAGCATCCCAACCTGGACTGAAACTTCTTTCAACTGGGAAAGAAAAAACTCGTAAATTACCCTGCTGGCTTCCACCTCACGGGCCAGTTGCTCAAGCGAAATGAGATCTTCAGATTGGGAAGAAACGCGCTGTTCCATCTCGGCTATGCCACTAATCAAAGCGACTTGTTTTTGTTCAGTCCTGATCTTTTCGGTCCGCAACTGTCTTTCTATCACTTTGGCCCGTGATTCAATTAAAGCCCAGGTTTCTGGATCTGTCAGGTCTCTGGTTTCCAGCAGCGCGGACAGACGTGCATCCTTAACAAGGCGTGCAAAGGTTTGAAGATCCTGCTGTGATAAACCCTGTTCCAGGGCCGCCAGTTTCAGGACAACCTGCTGTTCGAGTTCCTGTTCGCTTTGCAGGCGATTTCTGGTGACCTTGAGTTGTTGATTGAGAGACTCCAGCACCTCTGAATTGATGAGTTCAGTTCCGGCATTAAATGCAGAAAACTTGGCTTCGGAGGTTTCAAAATTTCCCTTGAGCTCAGAAACTTTGTCGCTCAGCCACTCGGTTGTTTTCTGAGTTTCTTCGAATTTTACATCGCGCTGATTCTGAACATAGGAGTCCGCCCAGGCTGTGGCCAACATCGCTGACAGTTCAGGGTAGGGGGTCACCGCGGTCAGGTCATAAACATAGGTGTCTCTCTCGTTGGAAACTGAGATGGACGCCAAGGCGGCATTGATTGTGGTGTCCAGTATTTCGCGTTCATTGGGCTTCGGGATATCTCTGAGTGCATTTTCATCAGAGGAGGAGAACCAGCTGATGACTGCCATTTTTGCGTCGCTGAATTTTTTGGTGAGGCTATCCAGAAGCCCCACCTCAGACTGTTCTTCAGGGCCATCTGGCCTCGGCGCATAGGGATTGAAATAGGGGTCTTCGAGCAGACCATATTCCAGCACCACTTTCTCTGCGAGATGTCTCGACTTGAAGACCCGGGTTTGCGTTCCAAAGGTGAAGAAATCGACCGAAAGACTGGGATCATAGTCACTGATGTTCAGCTTTTTGGAGTTGTCTTCCTCCAGCATCACTGCGGCTGTCGCAGAGTACATCGGGGTTTCGACCCTGTAGACATGGTTGGCTGCCAACAGAAGACCAATCAGACTACAAGCTGCGACAATCCACTTGCCACGCCAGGCAACCCGCAAGAGTCGCGAGAGATCGATTTCATCTTCGATGTTCTCGATCGGTTCCGGCGGCCTAACCGGAAAAAAATTTGTCTCTTTGGACATGAGGTGAGACTCTGCTGCGTTGTTTGGGTTGTCAAACCGGAATGGGTAGCGTCTCGAAAGTGGTGGGAACTGGTTTGCGCACCTCCAAGCAAGTTAGATTCTGCGGTTTTCAGACCGGGAGGTCAAGGGTTTCCCAGCCGTCAATCTTTCGCGGCAAAGGAAGCAGGCTTGGCCCCTGAAGAAATTGATAACTTCAACGGGTATTCTCTTCGTGTTGGAACCGCTCAGAGAGGTGGCTCGGGGAATCTGAACATTTGAGTTAGGTGGAATTTCCGCTCCCAATCCGGCAGCGTTGCCGGGACGAAGGAGCGAAGATGACAAGACGACCCAGACGGAACCACAGCCCTGCATTCAAGGCGAAAGTCGCGTTGGCGGCTTTGAAGGATGACAAGACGATGAGCGAACTGGCCACGCAATTTGATGTTCATCCGAACCAGATCAAGCAGTGGAAGGACCAACTTCTGGATGGCGTGGCCGGTGTATTCGATGAAGGTGCCAAGCCTTCGAAGAAGCCCGAGATAGACGTCAAATCCCTGCATGCGAAGATCGGTCAATTGACGCTGGAGAACGATTTTTTGGAATCCGCGCTCGACAAGGTCGGTCTGTTGCCGGGCGCAAGGAAATGACGGACCGCTATCACAAGCTGAGCCTTTCACGGCAGGCCGAACTGCTCGGGATCAGCCGTGGCAGCCTTTACTACGAGCCGCGTCCGCCTTGTAAAGACGACCTAGCAACTGTATCTTTCACGCGGTCTGATCGTCCCACATCTGGCGTGACTTGCACAAGGCGTTTGCGATTGTGACGAGTTTTCTAGCGACCGCG
>JGI24025J20009_10002299_pt1 | contig 13828 bp, 11 predicted proteins | sample Cruoilmetagenom3_FD_20009 | JGI IMG/M metagenome (IMG submission 20009)
CTCTGTTTGGCGTCAACCCCATCGCCGTGTTTGGTACAGAAGAGCAAAAGCAACGTATGTTGCCGCCGGTGATGCGCCGCGATGATATTCCCTGCTTTGGCGTCACCGAACCCAACACTGGGCTCGATACTACGCGACTGAAAACTGAAGCTGTTTTGAAGGGTGATCACTACGTGGTGCACGGCCAAAAGGTCTGGACCTCGACGGCCCAAGTGTCGAATAAAATTATGCTTATCGCCCGCACCAAGCCCGAATCGGAAACCAAGCGCCCCATTGATGGCCTGACGCTTTTTTATACCGATATGGACCCCAATACCTGCGAGATTCGCCGTATCGAAAAAATGGGCCGCAAGTGTGTCGACTCTAACCAGCTATTTATTGACGGTCTTAAAATCCCGGTGGAAGATCGCATCGGTGAAGAGGGCAAGGGCTTTCGCTACTTATTACACGGGCTGAACCCCGAGCGCGTACTGATCGCCTCTGGCCTCGTAGGCCTTGGTCGCGCCGCCCTGAAACGCGCCGTCACTTACGCCGGTGAGCGCGAAGTATTCGGTCGACCCATCGGTCAAAACCAGAGTGTGCAACATCCACTGGCTGAATCCTGGATTGAACTGGAGGCCGCCAACTTAATGGTCTTTCGCGCTGCCGCTGCTTATGACAATGGCGAAGATGCCGGTGCCTATGCCAACGCCGCCAAATACTTTGCCGCCGAAGCCACCTTTAAAGCCTGCCAGCAGGCAGTAATGACCCACGGCGGCATGGGCTACGCCAAGGAATATCACGTTGAACGCTATTTGCGCGAGTGCATGATCCATCGCCTGGCACCGATTAGCCCGCAATTAATTTTGTGTTTTATTGCAGAGAAAGTGCTCGGCCTGGCGAAGTCTTACTAAGCACGGCAGCTGTTAACGCAACCTAATAGTCGCTGCAAGCGCACCAATATTTTGCAGCGACTGACTTTTGGGAGCTAACATTTTGCAGGCACAACTCGCCCCTTAATATCTTCATAGACCTGAATAACACTCACGGCAGGCTGAGGAGCCGCCTTGTGGCCCACAGAAGAAACCACTGCAAACTTGTACCCGCCCAGGCACTGAATGACACTTTTCACCTCGCCTTTGCGGGTGGCAAACGTATAACTCTCCAGCTCACTACCCGTATTGACAGAGGACAGGTTATCCCCCAACTGCCGAACTCGCGGATCAGCTGCAAAACCCGGCGCGGCGCCAAGCAATAACACGGCGAGCAATACAGTGGGGAATTGAAAGGACACTTTTCTCAGCATAATTTTTCTCAACATAGTTGCATACGGGTTTTAATCATAACTGTGCAATGCCTTTTATATAAGCATGCTCACGCCAGAAACAAGCCCACTGTGGGATATGGACATCTAAAGGGAACCCTGCTCTGGCTTGCTTGTCATAGCAACGCAACGGTTCTTACTGAAGCCCGGACAAGTCTTTCAGCATTAGAAGGTTTTCCAATATTGTAATTTTTTTGTCATCAGCGACAATAGCGCCCGGACTGGCTTACGGCCTGCCAAACTCAGGCCATAGGTTCTATCGAAACCCCTATTTGCAGCGAACCAAAACGTAGCCAACATTGATGAAGCAAGCCCTCACCAACCTTACATCAGCTCGTTTACAGATTATCTTTAGTCTTGCCCTCTTGTTACCGGCCTGCACCATCACCCCGGCAGAACAGCACAGCAATAGCGATAATTGCCGCGCCCTCAGCAAGCCACCAGCCTGCCCTAACGTTCAACAAAAGGTTTGTCCAAGCATTAAACCGCGCCGCTGCCCCGTGAGCCCTGCTGCGAAAATCGCCGATAAACTGGTGATTGGCGAAATTGAAACTGTTAACGTCGCGCCACCTGGCCAGGTGTTTATGGCGCGCATCGACACCGGGGCAGCCGGCACTTCTATTCACGCCAGCCATATTGTTGCCTTTGAACGGGATGGCCGTGACTGGGTGCGCTTCCAAATCGACCACCCTTCCATCGAGACACCCATTGCCATCGAGAGACCGCTAGCCCGCACCGTGCGCGTTAAACAAGCAGGTAGCGAAACAGCAGAACGTCGACTGGTGGTAAAAATGACCATCACTCTCGGGTCGATGACTGAACAAATTGATGTTTCTCTCTCTGAGCGCGCCGCCATGGCTTACCCCGTTTTAATCGGCCGAAACTTTCTCCGCAACCTGGCTATCGTCGATGTTAGCCAGCGTTTAATCGCGAGATAAAACAGCGTTTATGTCGTCACGCGCCCAGGTCTATTTGCTCGCACTGGTCTTTATATCGGCCGGTATTGGCCTCACTCTCTATAAAAATTTGGCACTTAACTTCCCCCTATCCCCCGGCAGTTTGACCCGGGTTTGGGATGTTGAAGCTAAAGTTACTTTCTGGGCGACCCAGCAACCCATCATTGTGGATCTTGCCCTGCCCCAGTCACAGGACGCCTATCAAGTGCTCGACGAAACATTTGCCTCGTCGGGTTACGGTTTTGACATACGCAACGGCGATGAGCAGAGAAGGGCAACCTGGACACGCCGAAATGCGGGCGGCCAACAAACCCTCTATTACAAGCTTAAGATTGCTCGACAGGGCACGAGCCCGACACCAAGTGCGCCGCCAACAGCCGACCAGACTCCCGACAAACTGATTTGGACGCCAGCCCAAGAATCGACAGCAGCGACGCTAATTGCTCAGGCCCGTACCTTATCGGCAAACCCCAGTAGCTTTGCAACACAACTATTAAAGCTACTCAAACAGCACGAAAGTATTAAAAGCAGCCACTCGCTGAATGATCCGCGTAAACGTATTTCCCAGGCCAACCTGGCACTGCAATTACTTTCACGCGCCGAAGTTGCCTCACATATTGTCCGAGGAATAAGCCTTGCCGACAGGGTTCACAACCAGACAGCCACCGAGTTAGTCGAAATTTATGATGATAAAAACTGGTATATCATCGACCCTGTTAAAGCTAGTTTCGGCTTGCCGAAAGACTTTTTTATCTGGCAGCGTGGCGGTGACTCCCTGCTACAGCTTGAAGGCGGGCGGCGCTCAAAAATTCGCTTTTCCTTTATCGCCAACGACCTGCCCAGCAAAAATATCGCGCTAATGCACGCCGAGGAGCCCAACTCAGCCCTTATTGATTTCAATATTTACAGCCTGCCCGTTGAAAAACAGGCGGTCTTTAAATTGTTATTGCTCGTGCCCATCGGCGCCCTCGTCGTCGTACTCTTTCGCGTACTCATCGGTATTCGTACCTCGGGCACCTTTATGCCGGTATTAATTGCCATGGCCTTTATGCAAACCACCCTGCTAACCGGGGTCGGCCTACTCACCGCACTGGTGATTGTCGGCCTGTGGATTCGCTCCTATCTCAGCCAGCTCGACTTATTAATGGTATCGAGAATTGCCGCCGTATTAATTGTGGTGGTCATGCTGATGGCGGTATTTAGTGTTATTAGCCACAAACTGGGGCTTGAGCAAATGCTCAATATGACCTTCTTCCCCATGGTAATTCTGGCCTGGACCATTGAGCGCCTGTCCATCACCTGGGAGGAGGACGGTGCCCGCGAAGTTGCAGTGCAAGGCCTGGGCAGCCTCACCGTTGCCATCGTCGCCTACCTGGCGATGACCAATCCATTAGTTGGCCACTTGACCTACAACTTCCCCGAACTACTGCTTGCCGTACTCGGACTTATTTTGCTGCTCGGCCAATACTCTGGCTACAGGCTTAATGAGTTTTTCCGCTTTCAAAGCGCAGTGGAGTGACCGTGTCGTGGCGCCGCCGAGAGCTTAGGTATGTGGATTAAGCGCCACAAAAAGCTGCGCAATGCCGGTGTGCTCGGTCTTAACGAGCGCAATGTGTCTTATATCTCCCGTTATAATAAACGGGAGAACTTCCCCCTTGTCGACAATAAACTAAAGACTAAAAAAGCAGCGCTGGCGGTTAATCTGCCGGTGCCAGAACTTCTCGGGGTGATTTCATCACCCCAGCAATTGAAGACTTTGCCGACTCTGCTAAAAGACCGCCAAAGTTTTGTTATAAAACCTGCGCGAGGCAGTGGCGGCAAGGGGATTTTGGTTATTAGCCGTCGTGAGGGCGAACAATTTTTCAAACCCTCCGGAGCTTTGCTCACCACCAACGCCATCCGCCACTATGTCTCCAATATTCTCAGTGGTGTGTACAGTCTCGGCGGTAAGCCTGATGTCGCCCTTATTGAAACCCTGGTGCGCGGCGACCAGCTGCTGGATAAATACAGCCACGAGGGCTTACCGGATATTCGCATTATTGTCTTTCAGGGCTTTCCGATAATGGCAATGCTGCGTTGCCCGACCAGCAACTCCGATGGCAAAGCCAACCTCCACCAGGGGGCGGTTGGCGTCGGCCTCGATATCACTCGAGGTACCGCCTTAAAAGCGGTACAACACGATAAAGTCATCAGCCATCATCCCGACACAGGCATCAAGTTTGCCGATCTGGCTATCCCCAACTGGCGCAAGCTGCTTCAGCTTGCTGGCCACTGCCACGATTTCACCGAACTCGGCTATCTTGGCTGCGATATTGTGTTGGATAAAAATAGGGGGCCATTAATCCTGGAGGTGAACGCTCGACCGGGCCTATTTATACAAATCGCCAGTGGCGTGGGCCTGCGCTCAAGGCTTCAAAACATCGAAAACCTGATGCAAAAGGACTGGCATGTCGACAGTCGTATCGACTACGCCATGACTCACTTCTCATCAAACACTAAAGCTAACTAAAAGTTTCGCGCCAGCCCCCTTGCTAGAGAAAACAGCCACAAGCCAATAGAGTTCATATAACAACGTGTCTTTAATAAACCCATTCGCAATCATAATCCGCTGATCGCTCTAAACACCTGGATGCTTAGCTAGGCCACCATCCGCGTATCACTGGGTATACCCGCAAAAACTCCCGCACACCTAAAAAACCACCCATATAAACAACGGAAACCAGCCTGAACAAGACCCCAAAGGGACCGACCACATTTTCAATGCAGAACCTTATACCTTTAAAATACCACTCAAGCCTACAACCCTTTGCAAAGGGCTGACTAACGCCTGACCTGACATCAAAAACCGAAGTACACTACAGAAACCAAGTTGCAGAATATGCTCCATTTCAACATTACTCAGCACCGATGCACCTATACTTGTCATTCATTTAGTGCCGCGTAGCGAGAACCGCCATCCAACGACTATTTTTTTGCTCAAGCCTACTTCTGCTGCTTATCTCTTTCTGGCATCGCAATGATTTCCAGCCAAATTTTCAANTGGAGGCAGAACTCAAAAACCCACCTCTGCAAACAAAGATTAGCCATTCACCTTTCAAGGCGGAGGTGAACGCGGTTAATTACCAAATTCAGCCTCTCTACGATTACGTGCTTTACGGCCTTGTTGTCTCTTACGCCCACCATGACGGTGACACCATGCTGCACAAATTATGGAATGATCACCTCAATACTACTGACGTTTGCGTGGTTTGGAGTAACAGCGCATTCGATTTGAATTTAAACGACTACAGTTTCTGGAATGGCCAATTTACCTGCAACATCAAAACTTCAGATAGCGCGGCCTGGGCGCGTTTCGACATGAACCAACTATCCAATAATCACCTTCTCTCCAATGACAACGTCATACGGAATAAAATAAAGGACATTTCTATCGGCGATCAAATTCACATTAAAGGCTGGCTATCGGAGTACGCCAGTGAAGGCGGCGGCAAGCGGGGCACCAGCATTACCCGCGAAGACTCGGGCAATGGCGCCTGCGAAACTATTTTTGTCACCGAATTTGAAATACTCCGCACTAGTCAAAACCCCTGGCGAAAGTTTATGTATCTGTCATTAATCCTATTTCTTGGCACAATCATCTATCACTTCGTCTCGCCTTACCGGCCCCACACGTAGTCATTACACTGTCATACCGCAGACTATAATGACCCACTCTAATAACAAAACTCCACCCACAATTTATGAAAAAAATTAACCACTGCATTCTTCACCCACAAAACCCGCTTAAGCTCTTATCACAGCAGGAAGTATCCGGACTGGCCGCGTCTAATAAAGACACAATGAGCCTATTTCGAAATTGCGCTTTAGCCATTCTCAATACAGATAGCCAGGACGATGATGCCGCACAGGTCTTCTCTACATTTGCTGATTTCGATATTCAGGTTATTCCACAGTCACGGGGCTTAACCTTAGAAATCTTTAATGCGCCCGCTCAGGCATTTGTCGGCAACGAGATGATTCGCGGCATTCACGCCCACCTTTTCTCCGCCCTGCGCGATATTGTTTATACCGACTTCATCGTTAACGAAGCCTCTGAACTCGATTTTGATAGCTCCAAAGGCATTACTGACGCTGTGTTTAGAATACTGCGAAACGCAGAAATTGTGCGCGGTGATGTGCAACCCAACATGGTGGTTTGCTGGGGCGGCCACTCCATCTCCCGCCATGAATACGACTATTCAAAAGAAGTCGGCTATCGACTCGGCTTGCGGGGTCTGGATATTATTACCGGCTGCGGTATTGGTGCCATGAAGGGGCCAATGAAAGGCGCTGCTGTTGGTCACGCCAAACAACAAATTAAATCGGGACGCTATATCGGCATTAGCGAACCGGGCATTATTGCCTCCGAATCACCCAATGCCATTGTTAATGAATTAAGCATCATGCCCGATATTGAAAAGCGGCTTGAAGCGTTTGTGCGGCTGGCCCATAGCATTATTGTTTTCCCCGGCGGCGTTGGCACCATCGAAGAAATACTCTATTTACTCAGTATTCTCATGCACCCCCACAACGAGCAGAAGATCCCCTTAATTCTCGCCGGCCCCGACTCATGCCAAACTTATTTTGATGAGCTTGAATCTTTTTTAGTCGACACCCTTGGCGAACAGGTTAAAGATTACTATCAAATAATGACCGGCGACCCCGCTGCCGTGGCGACACTGGCAAAACAAAATACGGAGGCCACCCACCGACACCGGCAAGAAAAGCAGGAAGCCTATTATTTTAACTGGCAGCTGGCTATAGACCACGCACTGCAAAAACCTTTTATTCCCAGCCACGAAAATATGGCCAATCTCGCCCTACATAGCCAGCTGCAAGCCCATCAGCTCGCCGTTAATATGCGCTCTGCTTTTTCAGGTATTGTGGCGGGTAATGTTAAAGAATTTGGGCAGAAAGAAGTCGCAAAGCACGGCCCTTATGTTCTGCAGGGTGACAACAGGGTGTTATCCGCTATCGACAAACTACTGAAAAGCCTGGTTCGCGATAAGCGCATGAAAATTGTCGAACAGAGTGAGCATTACTCACCCTGTTATGTGTTACATGAGAAAAAATAGCCCCTACAAATCAAGATCACCTTTCAACATTCGCTGCACCACCGTACGGCGCAATATCTCATTAGTACCATCGGCAATATTAATTGAGCGCAGGGTTTCCCAAGCATCATTTAAACCCATTTCGTTGGTCAGGCCCATTGCGCCGTGTACTTGCATAACTCTGTCCATTGCTTTCACCGCTTTCTCTACTGAATAGCCTTTTGTCATCGACAGCTCTTTCACCGCGGGCTTACCCTTGTCGAGCAGCATGCAAGTATTTAATGCCATTAAGTGGGCCGCGTGTATTTCGGTTGCCGATTCTGCCAGCGGAAAGGTCACGCCCTGATATTCGGCAATGGCCTTACCAAATACTTCGCGCTGGGCGATATAATCAAAGGCGGTATCAAGACCCCAGCGCGCCAAGCCCACTGCACGTGCTGAGTTGTAGACTCGCCCTAGCGACACACCCAGCATAGCGATGGCAAAGCCTTTATCAAGCTCGCCAACCAGCTGCCAAGGCTCAACTTTTACCTCGTCAAAAAGCAGGGCACCTTCATCGCCGCCAATATGACCAAACATTTTGACGATGCTTTCAATCTCCAGCCCCGGTGAATCCATCGGCACTAAAAAGGCGCTAATACCGCCTTTACGTTGGGCTGCTTTTTCTTCATCAGTTATAGCGAAGACAATGCAGTATTGCGCCTGGGGGGAGTTCGATGTCCATAACTTACGGCCAGTAATGCGCCAGCCGTCACCATCGCGCTTGGCCCGTGTTTTGAGCATGGTGGCATCGGAGCCGGCACCGGGCTCAGACAAACCAAAACACATGGAGGTTTTACCGGCGACCATGTCGGTGAGAATTTCGCCCCGTGCACGCTCGGTAATTTGGGTGAGCACCGGGCTAGGGCCAAAGGCCCAATGACTGATGGCGTAAACCCCCAGCCAGTTGAGGCCACCGCAAACATGGAACACCCGCTCCCATGCCGAGTAGTAAGCAAGCAGGCCCATTTCACTGCCACCGATAGACTCCGGCGCACTCATATTAAAATAGCCTGCTGCCGATGAAGCCATTCTAATTTCACGTATTAGCCGAATAACATCGGGGCTATAGCGGCCTTCTTCGGTGTATTTTTTACGCGGATCATGCAGTAGGGCTTCGTGCTTTTCATGGCGGGGCAGCACTTCTTTGCGTACAAAGGCTTCTATACCCTCTTGTATAGCGGCGATGTCTTCGGGGAGGTCAATTCCAATAGCAGTGTTCATAGTCAGATTTACCCTGGGTTGGCATCAATTAACGCGGTAAAATATAGAGTCGATAGGCTACAGCCCAAAAGGCCGCTAGAATTAAAGCCTGTTATAAAACCTTCATAGGAGCTAAGCACGAATGAGCTGGCAATTTGCTCGCGGAGCGTACCCCGCTACCCGCATGCGTCGCAACCGGCGCGATGACTTTTCCCGACGCCTAGTGCGTGAGAATCAACTCACGGTGAACGACCTAATCTACCCGGTGTTCGTGCTTGAGGGTATGCAGCAAAGAGAAACAGTACCATCGATGCCGGGCGTTGAGCGCCTATCTATCGACCTACTTTGTGACCTCGCCGAAGAATGTTGCACGCTTGGCATTCCCGCGCTGGCACTGTTTCCCGTCACCCCACCAGCCTGTAAAAGCCTTAGCGCCGATGAGGCATGGAACCCGGAAGGCCTCGCCCAACGGGCCGTGCGTGCTATTAAACAACGCTGCCCCGAGCTCGGCATCATTACCGACGTCGCCCTCGACCCCTTCACGACTCACGGGCAGGACGGCATCATCGACGCAGACGGCTATGTGCTTAACGACACCACTCTCAACGCGCTGGTTAAGCAGGCCCTTTCCCACGCCGAGGCTGGCGTCGATATCGTCGCCCCCTCTGACATGATGGACGGGCGCATTGGCGCTATTCGCGCAGCACTTGAAAAAAGTGGTTATGTGAATACCCGTATTCTCGCCTATGCCGCCAAATACGCGTCGAGCTACTACGGCCCCTTTCGTGACGCCGTCGGTTCAGCCGCTAATATCAAAGGCGGCGATAAATTCAGCTATCAAATGGACCCCGCCAATAGCGACGAAGCCCTACACGAATGTGCGCTGGATTTAGCAGAGGGTGCCGACATGTTAATGGTCAAACCCGGCATGCCCTACCTCGATGTACTGCGCCGCGTGAAAGACGAACTGCAAGCGCCAACCTTCGCCTATCAAGTCAGCGGCGAATACGCCATGCATATGGCCGCTTTTGAGAAAGGCTGGCTCGACAAGGACGCGGTGATGATGGAGTCTCTACTTGCCTTTAAACGTGCGGGTGCCGATGCCATTTTGACTTACTTTGCCCTTGATGCCGCTCGCTTATTAAATAAAGCGTCGACTTAAAAAAGCCAGTGAACGCTATTTTTTTATTACTGCAGCCCTATCTGGAAGACACAAGCGCGAATGAGCCCTGCCTGCTGGTGGCTGATGAAAACCTCATCGACATTCCTTTTGCCAGCATTAATGCATCAGTACAGGTGTTAAGCAATCGCTTCGATATCGCCCAACAGGCCCAACTCGCTAATTGTAAAAGTCAATTTAATGATTTTGACTTTAGTGTATTTCCCAACGCTAGCTTCAAGCGCGTTGTTTATCGAGTCTCGAAAGAAAAGCCCATTGCCCACCATATTATTAATCACTCGCTGCGCTTACTGGCCGACGATGGTGAGCTGATATTACTTGGCGCAAAAAATGAGGGTATTAAAACCTACGCCAGTAAAACCGCCGACTATTTTAATACACAGGCAACAGTGGCCAAACACGGCAATTATTATCTCGCCGCTATTCGTAAAAACAGCGCTTCGCAAAGCGATGCCGAAAACCACTTATTGCCCCTGAAAACACCCTATGAAAACCTGGCACCGGTCATCGACTGTACAACGGCGCAACTTTTCAGCAAGCCAGGCTTATTTGGCTGGAACAAAATTGACCGGGGCAGCGCACTGCTCGCACAGCATTTAAACAATTTTTTTTCTGGCTTTTCAACAGCGCCACAGAGCCTACTCGACCTGGGCTGTGGCTACGGTTATTTGTCGGTGATGGCGGCCCAAGCCCAAGAAAAACCAAACCTGAAAATCGTGGCCAGTGACAATTGCGCTGCGGCGATTATTGCCTGTCGTAAAAACTTTGCCGCTTTTAATATTGCTGGCGAAGTTGTCGCCGATGATTGCGCCAGCAGTATCACTGGCACCTTTGACGCCCTGATCTGCAACCCCCCCTTCCATCAAGGCTTTAAAACCGATAGCCGTCTGACAGAAAAATTTATTAAATCTGCTTCCCAGCATTTAAAACATTCCGGCCGCGCCCTGTTTGTTGTCAATCAATTTGTGTCGCTGGAAAAGTTTGCCCAGTCCTTTTTTGCCCATAGCGAAAAAATAGTCGAAAAAAATGGCTTCAAACTGGTGGTTTTAAGTAAACGTTAAATACGACCGACAGCAAACTCTTGGCAACTCACTTAAAGCACAGCGCCATGAATTTGAGCCAACAAGCTCTGTAACTTGCGCCGAATCATCGCGTCACTCTGGCTCAAGGACAGCCCACGCTGAGCCAGCTGCTCAGCCAAACCACGTTTACCCTGGGCGAAATTACTGCTCGCTAGCAGCAGGTAAACCTCTGCGCGATGCGGGTCGAGACGCTGCGCCCGTTCGGCAATAGCCATCGAACGCTGGTAATTTTCTACGCGGTAATAGGCCCAACCCTCCTGCAATAGAGAGCTCACCGCTTTTTGCGCAGGACTGCTTGTCTGCCGGGCTGGTGCTATTTTTTTGGGCGCTGCTTGGCTGGGCTTTTCCACCGGGCTGGTCTGCCCTGACTGGCGCGATTCGACAGGCGCAGGGGCACTTGTCGATGTCTGCAAGGGTGCACAGGCACTTGTCCCTAGGGCAATTGTAGCGACAAGCACCAGTCGGAAAATCAATGGCCTGAGATGACTCGCCCTCTCGAAATAACCAAACGGAACATACGCTGCAAGCGCCATAGAAACCCTTTTTAATTTTTAGCCCGCCACTCAGTTGAGTGAAACTCCTGCTATTTCAACAAACCTTTAAACCAGTCAATAAACTGACCGCCACGCCAGGAACGACAAGCAACGGATGCCACCGGTTCACTACCCGCAACAAAGGGAATATACCTTGCGCCCTCACAGCCCTCTTCACTCAACAAGCCAAGCCGGGGGTCGACCCAGTGATAGGCAATGTTATCTGGGCGGGTAAAAGCCAGCGGTCTCACCTTCAAGCCAGCCATCAGCTCACTCCAAAGTTGTAGCGCACCGGAAGATCCCGTAAAAGGCATTTTGCCATTGTCGTCGCGGCCGAGCCAAACCACGGCCAGATAGTCATCGCCAAAGCCACTAAACCAACTGTCTCGCTGGTCATTAGAGGTGCCCGTCTTACCGGCGACAGCAATGTCATCACCCAAATAGCGATAGGCGCTACGGCCCGTGCCCTCGCGCATTACCACTTGCATCGCGTACTGCAGCAAGTGAATAGAACCCGCATCAAAGCGTCTTTCCACGCTGTAGGGGTAGTTCTTTAGCGGCTGATTATCTGCGCTGTACACGCTATGAATCGACGCCAGTGGTGAGTAAAAGCCGCCAGCGGCGATGGTGTGATAAATGCCCGCCACATCAAAGGGCGACATCGACACCGCGCCCAATGTCAGGGCGGGCACCTGGGGCAACCGCCCCTCGTAACCCAGGCGACGTAGAGTTTCACCAATACCATTGAGCCCCAGCGCCATGCCTAAACGAGCAGAGGCCAAATTGTATGATTGACCCATAGCTTGATACAGCGACACCTCACCGTGGCTCTTGCGATCAAAATTTTGCGGGCGCCAGGTTTCACCGTGTTCGGCGGCAATGGCCACAGGCTCATCACTAATTGGGCTTATCAGGGTGTAGTCATCAGGTCGCTCAAGCGCTGTCAAATAGACTGCAGGCTTAATAGTTGAGCCAATGGGTCGCCGTGTATCCAGCGCTCGATTAAACCCCGCAAAACTTGAATCCCGCCCACCAGCCAAAGCAAGCACTTCGGCTGTACCCACTTTCACGACCAATGAAGCGGCCTCAACAGCCTTATCATGCAAGCTCTTTTGCCGCTCTAGAGCCGGTAGTTTAGTGTTAATCACAGCCTCTAATTGTCGTTGTATCTGCGGGTTAAAGTGAGTGAACACTCGCAAACCACCCGCGCGTAAATCTGCCTCATCGTAGTCCTGGCGCAGTTGTCGCTTCACCAGATCGAGGTAGGCGGGAAAGGGGTTAGTGCGCGTGCCGGGGCGCACTGAAATATCTAAGGCTTGCTCACTCGCCTTGCGTGCGACCGCGTTGTCAATTAGACCTTGCTGTGCCAACTGGCTGATGACCAGGTTCCGGCGCTGCAAAGCCCGCTCGCCGTTACGACGCGGATCATAATAGGAAGCGCCCTTAGCCATCGCCACCAACAGAGCTATCTGGTGCAACTCCAACTCCGCCAATGGCTGATTAAAATAATGCCGACTGGCCATACCGAACCCGTGAATGGCTCGCTTACCTGCCTGCCCCAGATAAATCTCATTGATATAGGCCTCAATGATTTCGCCCTTGCTGTAGTGCTGCTCCAGCATTAGCGCCATCACCGCCTCAAGCCCTTTGCGCAGTAGATTACGATCCCGACTGAGATAAAGGTTCTTCACTAACTGCTGAGTAATAGTGCTGCCACCCTGTGTCGCGCTGCCCGGGCGCAGGTTATTAATTAGCGCTCGACTTATACCGCGTAGCGATATGCCGTAGTGTTGGTAGAAATTGCGATCCTCCACTGCGATCAGGCCTTCTACCAGCAGGGGCGGTAATTCTTCCAGGCGCACCGGCAGGCGATCTTCGAGGTGAGCCGGGTAAATACCACCAATGCGTAACGGCTCGAGACGCACCAGGCAGCACGACTAAAGCAACGAGGCTAATAGCCAGCAGCGAGAAAAACCCTATCTTTACAAGTCTTTTTAGCCCTGCGCTTAATCCTGAGCGCTTGGCTTTAGCCGACTTTTTCCGTTTTTTGCTACGCTTTTTCTTCGCCAAAGCCCTATTCCTACGAAATACCGTAGAGCATCTCGAATCATCTTATTTACTGTTAAAATATTGCCACCAATAGTCTACCGTCAGGCTGAGTAGCAAGCTATTTGATTATTGCCCACAGCCAAAATTACTGGAGCCCATATGAAAACAATTGATGTCTACGGCGTAGGCGCAGCACTGGTCGATACCGAAATTGAAATCAGTGATGCTGAACTCGCCACCTTCGGCATAGAAAAAGGCGTCATGACCCTGGTTGACGAAGCTCGCCAGCTGGAATTAATCGCCCATCTTGACGACCACCTGGTGATGGCTAAACGCGCCAGCGGCGGCTCGGCGGCCAACAGTATTATGGCGGTTGCCAGTTTTGGCGGA
>JGI24025J20009_10002300_pt1 | contig 13825 bp, 11 predicted proteins | sample Cruoilmetagenom3_FD_20009 | JGI IMG/M metagenome (IMG submission 20009)
GCGCCATTGGTTCGAGCACAATGGCGAAGACCGGCGGAATGACCGTTGTGCGACAGCGCCTCGGTACAGGCGGCTTCGACCGCGTCCAGGCCATCTGAGTGCACGGCGGCAAGAGCGGCCTGCGCGCCGAACGGTCTCAGCCAGCGATCAGGGTCCGGATCTGCGCCACCTTCGCCGCCACCAGGCCTTCGTCGCCGCGCGCCTCGACGTTGAGGCGCAGGAGCGGTTCGGTGTTGGAGGCGCGCAGGTTGAGACGCCAGTCGGGATAGGCCAGCGACAGCCCGTCGGTGTCGTCCCGGCTCACCGCGCTGGCTGCAAAAGCCGCCTCCACCCGGGCCACGGCCGCAGTCACGTCATCGACCCGGAAGTTGATCTCGCCTGACGAGGGGAAGGCCTGCCTGCGGGCATCGACCAATGCCGAGAGCGCCGCCCCCTTTGCGGCCCATGAGTTCGACCACCAGGAGCCAGGGGATCATGCCTGAATCGCAGGCCACGAAATCGCGGAAGTAGTGGTGCGCGGACATTTCGCCGCCGTAGACCGCCTGCGTTTCGCGCATCACCTGCTTGATGAAGGCATGCCCGGTGCGCGATTGCACGGCCTCGCCGCCGGCGCGCCCGACCACGTCATGGGTGTTCCACACCACCCGCGGATCGTGCACGATCTTCGCGCCGGGCTCCTTGGCCAGGAACGCCTCGGCCAGCAGCCCGACCACGTATTCGCCGGGGATGAATGCGCCGTGTTCGTCGAACAGAAAACAGCGGTCGAAATCGCCGTCCCAGGCGATGCCGATGTCCGCGCCTGCCGCCACCACCGCCTGCGCCGTCACCGGCTGGTTTTCAGGCAGCAGCGGGTTGGGGATGCCGTTGGGAAAGCTGCCGTCGGGGGCGTGGTGCAGGCGCACCACGTCGAGCGGCGCGCCGGCGGCTTCGAGCGCTGCGAACAGCGCGTCAAACGTGGGCCCTGCCGCGCCGTTGCCGGCGTTGACCAGGATCTTCAGCGGCTTCAGCGCCGACACATCGACGAAAGACATCACCCGCGCGACATATGCCTCGCGCGCGCCGTCGGCCGCGACCACCCGACCGCGAACTGCGGCCGGCGTGAACCCGCCCGCCTCGGCAAGCTCTTTCACCCGGCCCAGCTCCGTCGCCGGATCCAGCGGCGCAGACCCGGCCTTGACCATCTTCATTCCATTATAGTCGAGGGGGTTGTGCGAGGCGGTCACGCAGATACCGCCATCGGCTTTGAGATGCGTGGTGGCGAAATACATCTCCTCGGTGCCCGAAAGCCCGAGGTCGAGTACCTCCACACCCTGCGCGACCAGCCCCTCGGCCACCGCGGCGGCCAGGCTTTCGGAACTCGCACGGATGTCGCGCCCAAGCACGACCCGCTTCGCGCCCAGCGCAACGGCGAAGCCCTGGCCGATCACCCGCGCGATGTCTTCGTCGAGATTGTCGCCGAGACGTCCGCGGATGTCATAGGCCTTGAAACAGGTGAGTTCAGTCACGGTCTTGTGGGGCGTCGTCGGCTCAGTCACGGGCGTACACGTCCTCATAGCGGATGATGTCGTCTTCGCCGAGATAGGACCCGGTCTGGACCTCGATCAGCACCATCGGCACCTTGCCCGGGTTGGCCATGCGGTGCACGGCGCCGAGCGGGATATAGACCGATTGGTTTTCGCTCACCAGCTGGACCTTCTCGTCGATGGTCACCTCTGCGGTGCCCGACACCACGATCCAGTGTTCGGCGCGGTGATGGTGCGATTGCAGGCTGAGCGCAGCGCCAGGTTTCACCACGATACGCTTCACCTGGAAGCGATTGGCCAGCACCAGGCTTTCGAACCAACCCCAGGGCCGGTGATCCTTCGGGAAGGCGGTGGCCTGGTGAGCGCCCTTTTCCTTGAGCGCCGCAACGGCCTGTTTCACATCCTGGGCCCGCTCCATGTCGGCCACCAGCACCGCATCTCCCATCGCGACGGCGATGACGTTCTCGAGCCCGAGCCCGACGATTTCGAGGTTTTTGCCTTCCGACCGCAAAAGCGTGTTGTGACACTCGATCGCGGTGGCGTTGCCGGAAAGTGCGACGCCGTTCTCATCGGGCGCGGACTCGCGCCAGATCGCGTCCCAGCCGCCAAGATCCGACCAGCCAGCGGAATAGGGCACCACCACGAGGTTGTCGGCCCGCTCCATCACCGCATAGTCGATCGAAATATCCCCGGCCGCGGTCCAGGCTTCCGGATCGAGCCGGTGGAAATCGAGGTCGGGCCGGCCGCCTTCGATTGCCCGGGCGACGGGTTCGACAAGGTCGGGCGCGTGGCGCATGAAGGCGTCGATGATCGTCTTGACCGAGAACAGGAAGATACCGGCGTTCCAAAGGTGCTTCCCACCCGCGACCATCGCTTGCGCGGCTTCGCTATCGGGCTTCTCGACGAAACGGATGAGGTCCATCACATGCGGCTCGCCGGCGCCGTAGGCCTCGGCAAGCTCGAGATAGCCAAAGCCGGTCTCCGCATGGTCCGGCGCGATCCCGAAGGTCACCAGCTTGCCCGCCCGGGCCGCCGGCACGCCAAGTTCGACGGCGGCGCGGAACGCCGCCTGATCCGGCACAAGGTGGTCGGAGGGTGCCACCAGCATCAACGCATCGTCATCGGCGCCCGCGCGGTCGAGCCACAATGCGGCGGCGAGCACCGCGGGGCCGGTGTTGCGCCCTTCCGGTTCGATCAGGATCGCGCCGGGCTCGACCCCGGCCGTGGTCAGCTGCTCGCCGACGATGAAGCGGAAATCCGAATTGGTCAGCACCAGCGGCGGCGCATACCCGGCGCCGACCATTCTGAGCACCGAGGCCTGGAACGGCGTCGCGTCGCCGATCAGCGGCACGAACTGCTTGGGATAGGATTTCCGCGACAGCGGCCAGAGCCGCGTTCCTGAGCCGCCCGCCAACAATACCGGTGTAATCATCGTCTCATGTCCTGTCAGAAAACCCGATGGAACGCCTCGCCGTTCATCCGTGCCAGCCTGCCCGGGTCCGCCCGGCCCGGCGCGGCGGCAAGCCCGCCCATCGGTTCACTCCTCTTGCCTCCGAGGCGACGCCGCGGAGGAATACCTCATTGGTCCCGGTCGGCTCGCGGCCGGTCCGGGGACGCCAGTGCGCTAACACGCCACCTGCCCTCCGACAACGCCGAAGCCCGGGTTTCGCGCCCGGGAACAATGTGTTCGGCATTCGTGGCAACAGTTTGACCGCCTGTTGACCGGCGTGCGGAACTTCGAGGGGGCAGGGTCGGACGACGCGTGACAAAGACGGCACGGCCCCGCGGGCAAGTGTGGCGGCAGGTTTGGCGACAGGTTTGGCGACAGGTTTGGCGACAGGTTTGGCGGCGGCCCGGATCGACGGCATCCGGCCGGGCCGGTCGCACTCCGGTGCGCGGCAATGACCTGCCGCCCGCGTCCGTAAAGCCAACACATGGGCATTCAGGCGCTCCGCCGCCGCGCCGGATACCGCCCTTGCGCGACCCGTTCCCGGACCACGCCCCACCTAACAAGCCCATCCGAGCGTGCCCGGCCAACCTTGCAGGCTCGGCGGCGCGCGACCTGGGCGCGAGTCAGGAATTGCAGGACGGGGATCAGCCCCCGCGCCGCGCATTGCGTTCTGCAAAGCCGACCACTAAAAAAAGCACCCTGAGTACACTCTATGCGTGTATTCCGAGTCGCCACCACAACCCACTTTGCGGTCAACATGGCATCCGGGCCGGTTCCCGCCAATCTCCGAAAGTTTCCAAAATGAAACCAACTCTCCCCGAATTGGCGCCAGTGAGGCCATAGAAACGGATGAATTGTATCAAATTTCCGACAAATTCCTGTGAGCATTTCTAATGTGTGCAGCTATGGACACATCGACAAGATGATCTACAAAACCCTTTCTTCTCAACCTCGGCCTTTTCCGTTAGTAAAGACTTCGTTAGGGTGTTCTCGTCCGCGAACTCAATCTGCGGGCGATAACGTTTTGGGTCGCAGTTATTCCGTTGGCGTTACTGTTGGTTCGCGCTGTGAGGGAACGGTGAGCATTCAAAATCCGGTAGACGTGTACGACGTCTCGCATTCATCCAAGAGTATTTCTGGCGCTGTCGGTGGGTCCGCCATTTTCTGGCGCGCGAAACGCATCACCGACGTCGTCGTCAGCCTTCTGCTGCTGCCCGCCCTTGCCCTCATCGCGCTGGCTCTGTTGCTACTCAATCCCCGTTTCAACCGCGGACCGGTGTTTTTTCATCAGAAACGCATGGGGCAGGATCTGGTCCCGTTCACGGCGATCAAGTTCCGCTCGATGAACCCGTCCCCGGCGATCACACGTTCGGTCGACGATCCGATCGAGGCCCACCGGATCAACGCGCTCGGCCGGATGATGCGCAAGACCCGGATCGACGAGCTGCCGCAGATCCTCAATGTCCTGCGCGGCGAGATGAGCCTGATCGGTCCGCGGCCCGACTATTTCGAGCACGCCCGCGAGTTCCTGGCCCAGATCCCCGAATACCGCCATCGCCACCTCATCCGCCCGGGCATCTCCGGCCTTGCGCAAGTGACGCTCGGATATGCCGCGGGGCTCGACGCAACCCGTGCCAAGGCCACGGCCGACCTCGCCTACATACGCAACGCGTCCTTCGCGCTCGAAGCCCGGATCTTCTGGCTCACGCTCGTGACCGTGTTCATGCGCCGGGGCGCGTGAGGCGTTACCTAACGTCAACTCTGGTCGTTTTCGCCCGAGGTACTTGCCGAGGCGCTTGAAACGCGCGCCGCGGAGCGACTATTCCTCTGCGCGATGTCCTGGCTGACCCAAATCCTCGGCGGCGGCGATGGCGCGACCGCCCGGCCCGCCTTCGATGCCGTGTTGGCGCCGTCCGAGCGGGTCGCCGTCATCGGCGACGTTCATGGATGCGACCGGTTGCTCCTCTCCCTCCTCAACCGCCTCGGCGCGCTCGATCCGCCGCCCGACCGGCTGATCTTCGTCGGCGACCTGATCGACAGGGGCGAGAACAGCGCCAGCGTGCTTTCGATCGCCTTCGGCCTTCAGCGCCGCCTCGACACAGGCGTCGTGATCCTGCGCGGCAACCATGAGCAGATGATGCTGAATTTTCTCGATGCGCCGACCACCATGGCGGCGCGCTGGCTGCGCTACGGCGGGTTGCAGACGCTCGCCAGTTTCGGGATTGGCGGCGCGACCGAAACGATGTCAGAAGCGCAGGCGGAGCGCGTGCGCGACAAGCTGGCCGAGGCACTCGGCCCGACGCTGATCGACTGGCTGTGGGACTTGCCGACGCTCTACACCACCGGCAACGTCCATGTGGTCCATGCCGGTGCCGACCCGGCCCTGCCGCTCGTCGAGCAATCCGCGCATACTCTCACCTGGGGGCACCCCGATTTCCTGCGGCGGGCGCGGCGTGACGGGCAGTGGGTGGTGCATGGCCATACCATCGTCGATGCGGTCGAGGCCAATGACGGCCGGATCGGCGTCGACACCGGCGCTTACGCGACCGGACGGCTCTCCGCGGCGATCATCGAACCCGCCGGGCTGACGGCGCTTTCGGTGCCCGATTGAGCGCCACAACCGGCGCGGCGTGCAGGCGCGACAGAACGGCTCACCGGGTAGGGGGCCGGACAGGCCGCGGAATCGCCCTAAAGTGCAGCATTTTTGCCATGCTGCCCAACTTAAGGCCCATTTCGCGGTTCCTCGGCACAAACCCAGTTGGTATAAAGCCCCGACACAGGAGGTCGCGGCGGGCACGCCGTGCCCATGACTTAGGGGACAGAACATGCGCCTTTTTGCTGCTTTGGCGGTCGTTGCATCGCTCGCGGCATGCGGAATCACACCGACGATAAAATCGGGTGATTCGGCTGCTGGCGAGGTCAACATCGTGGCCGTGACCAACGAAACCATTTCCACCGCGAACGCTTCGCCGTATCGCCCGCGAACATTGCCCACCATTTTCAGCTATTCTGCTGGCGTCGGTGGGGCACCGATGGGTGCTGGTGCGCTGCCCGCACCGGCCTATTCGCCCGAATCCCGTCCTGGCGAGCTGCCGACCCGCCTGCCGGATCCGTATACCCCCGGGCCCTACATGATCGGCGTGGGCGACGTTCTGCTGCTGTCGACCCCGAACTCAGCCGACACCGTCGAGGCGCTCACCGGCCTGCTCGCCGCGCAATCGCAGCGCCAAGGCTACACCGTCCAGGATGACGGTGCGATCGCGATCCCGGAAGTCGGCCGGATCCGCATCGCCGGTCTGACCCTCGAAGAGGGCGAGGCCGAGATCTTCCAGGCGCTCGTCGGCAACCAGCTCGACCCGACCTTCTCGCTGGAGATCTCCGAGTTCAACTCGCAGCACATCAACGTCGGCGGTGCGGTGACCACGGCCGTGGCCGTCCCGGTCACGCTGAATACGCCGACACTGTCGGGGGTGATCACCGCCGCCGGTGGCGTGAACCTGACCGATCAGGACTACGCCTCGATCCGGATCTACCGCGACGGCTCGATCTACCAGGTGCCGATGTCGGTCTATCTCTCGGATCCTAAGATCCAGATGATGCCGATGAAAAACGGCGACTCGGTCTTTGTCGATACCGCCTACGACCTCGACAAGGCCGCGGCTTACTTCGCCCAGCAGATCCAGCTCGCGACCTTCCGCCAGACCCAGCGTGCGGCGGCCCTCACCGAGCTGACGTCCGAAGTGGCCCTGCGCCGCGGTGAGCTCACCGAGCGTCGGTCGAACTTCCTGTCCAAAGTCGATCTCGATGCGGTGACTCGCGACTACGTCTATGTCGCCGGCGAGGTCGGCGTGCAGAGCCGCTTCACCCTGCCGTTCGAACGCACCGCCTCGCTCGCCGATGCGCTGTTCACCGAAGCCGCAGGCGTGCCGAGCGAAATGGGCACCCTGTCGCAGCTCTACGTGGTCCGCGCCAACTCCAACGGGCCCGGCGTGATCGCCTGGCACCTCGATGCGTCCAACGCCGCGAGCCTGGTGCTGGCGACGAAGTTCGAGCTGCGCCCGAACGACGTGGTCTTCGTCTCCGAAAACCCGGTGCGCTCGGCCCAGCGGATCTTCAACATCGTCGCGACCGGGTTCGATGTCATCGACACCGCCGCAGGCATCTGATCCCGCGCCACACAGGCTTCAAGGGCCGCCGATTTCGGCGGCCCTTTTTCGTTCAGAACAGGAAATCGTCCACGGTGAAGGCAAAGCCCGCGCTGTCGTCCACCTGGACCAGGAGCAGCTCGTCGCCGCCCGATATCTCGAGCCAGGCCGCGCCGCGGACCGAAATGTCGAGATCGCCGATCCCCTCCGCCTCCCAATTCGACAGATCGATGCTGTCGAGCCCTTGTTCGAAATCGCGGATCCGATCGGTCTGACCGTCGTCGGTCATTACGAAAACATCGGCTCCGTCGCCACCGATCATCACGTCCTTGCCGCGGCCATCGAACAGATGGTCATCGCCCGCGCCGCCGAACAGCCAGTCGTGTCCTTTACCGCCGCGCAGGATGTCATCGCCCGCGCGCCCATAGAGGTCGTCGGCGCCGCGCCGGCCGACGAGCTTGGCATCGAACGGCGTGCCGCCGAGATCGGTGTCGGCCTTCCTCGACCCTTCCACCACGATCAACTCCGGCGCAGCGGCAACCCCCTCGATCCCGGTGGCGTCGATGCCTTCGAGGGTGATCCACCCCAGCTCGTCCGCCTTCACGATGGTGTCGGTCCCGTCCGAATAGACGTCGAACCGGGCGACCAGCGCCTCCAGCGTCGTGAACACCGCACCACCGATTTCCAGACTGTCTTCGCCGAGTGTGAAATCGGTGATCGTATCCTCGCCGATCCTGGCCGACACCGACCCGAACACGAAGCGATCCGCGCCCGTACCGCCGGTCACCACGTCGTCGCCGTCACCGATCTCAAGCCGGTCGTCGCCGTCGCCGCCATCAATGACGTCGTTGCCGTAGTACCCTCCCTGGCCGTCGTCGCGAAACACATCCGCGCCGGCGCCGAGATCGACGATGTCCTGACCCGCGCCGCCATCGACGAGGTCGTTTCCGGCGCCCGCAACGATGGTGTCGCCCTGGCTGCCGCCAAAGATGCTGTCGTCGCCGTCGCCGCCGTACAGCCGGTCGGCCCCGAGCCGGCCGTGTATCCAGTCGTCGCCCGCCGCCCCGGTCAACCGGTCGGCCCCTGTGGATCCGTAAAGGAAATCGTCGCCCGCCGTGCCAATTTCGACCTCGCCCTTGTCCGCCTCGTAGATCACCTCGATCACGATCATCTCGTAGGGTGAGAAGGTGAGCACCTCGCCCGCATTGTCCTGGAACCAGCGGAAGGCATAGTCCTCCGTTTCCACATGCGTGCCTTGCTGGAAGCCCCTGGCGTCGGGGTCATCGACAAAAATCCGGCTCACCGAGATCGTGGGCAACGCGCCGTCGCCGCGAAAGGCGGCGAGACTGAGGTCGACCGCCTGCGCCTCGTCGCTGCGCGAGCCGAGATAGAGCAATGTGCGGCCCTCGCCCTCGAACCCGTAGACATGCACGTCGTCGCCGACCTCCCACATGGTGCCGGCGTCCGTGCCGTTGAGGTCGAGCACCTTGGTGCCCACCAGCTGGTCCGACATCATGTCGAACAGATAGCTGATCGGCTTCTCGGCCCCGTCCAGCGTCTCCAGCGACGTGAACGCGCCGTTGCGCACCGGCCAGAGGTTCATGTGGTCGATCCCGGCCGCGACCATCTGGCTGAACAGCGACACCACCGGTTCGAGCTGCTTGATCCCGTCGTAGTGATCCTTCAAGAGCTCCACCGCATCGCCCGATCCGAAGGACACTTCCCATTCGCTCACGATCCAGTCGAGCCCGCCGCCAAAGACCGCATCCAGGCTTTCGAGGTTGTCGATGATCTCGGTGTCGCCTTCCAGCCAGTCGAGCGGGTTTTCTTCGAGCTCCAGCCAGGGATAGATATGGGTGATGATCGCGTCCACCGCGCCGGTCACGCCGGCCGCGTCGAAGGCGTGCTCCATCGCGTCGCGGAAATCGGCAGGCTTGCGCCAGTATTCCGGCACCCAGGTCCAGAGCGCCTGCACCCCGATCCAGGGCGCATCACCCGCCCCGAACCCGGCCGCGTCGACCTCGGCATCGAGCGCCGCGGTGATCGTGGCCGCGACATCGGCATAGGCCTCCGACCACACCTGGCATTCCTCGCCAGTCAGCCAGGCGCTGCCGTTGGTCTTCTCCGCCAGCAGATCGAACTCATTGCCGATCTCGAACCCGTCGATGGTCACGCCCAGCGCATCCGCCACCTCGAACAGGCTGCGCGCATATTCCGTCACCTCGGCCGCGGCCCGTTCGGTGTCCATCTCCATCGTGTCCTGATCGAGATACCGCCAGGTCGGCAGCACGATCGACACCGCCCAGCCGTTCGCCGCCGCGTCGAGCAGAAACGCGTAGGTCGGCGTGCCCGGCACCACCGCACCGTCGTCGAGCACCGTGTAGGCATCGGGGTTCACCTTGTCCTCGGCCACGCCGCCGCCCGGAAACCGGATGGTGATGCCGCCGCTGCCGGCAAGGTCGTTGACCGCGTTCGCATAGGCCGGCAGCGCCCCGCCGCCCTCGGCTTCGTCTTTCACGCTGATGTAGTTGACCCCGAAATGATGGGCAAAAATCTCCCCACCCCGCACGGTCTCCCCGTGCGGAACCTTGACGCTCGCCATGGCCCGTTCCCCTCGTCGCTTTTCCCGTTCCCGAGGAGAACAGAACAACAACCTCGTGGAACTTTGCGGCACCGGTTTCGGGCAGAACCATGCCTCTTAACGAGGATTTGACGAAAGATGTCGGACAATCCCGCGGGTCCGGGGAGCTGGCGGCGAACGCACATCGCCACGCGACTACACCGGCCCGCCGTCATCCCGACCTGAATTCGCGAACCGGGTCCCGGGGGGCTCAAGCCCGTCGCCGGATGTTGTTGCAACGTCAGGCACGAGGCGCGGTTGGAATAGGCGCTCGCCGGGCGGCCCCCGCGCAATACCCTGCGCGGTCGCGGTCTACTCGAATGTCAGATGTGCAGGACTTTGCTGTCGTTCGCGATTCTTGATATTCACCCAATCAATGAATGACGGAACCGGAGACGTGTGATGCGGCATGCTGATCATTGGCGAGACAAACTTGATCAAGACATGCCGCTTCCGAAACAGTATCGGCTTTCACGGTCGCGGATCATGTACATCGAAGCAAAGTCCGAAGGACTTGAGGGGGATGCTGTAATCGGTCGCGTATTCTTCTCGAAATCGGGGAAAACACTCTATTACACTGGGCTACGCTTTCAAAGCCTCAAAGGTGCTGGCCTCAAGGCGAACTATTTCGAAACAGAGAGTGGCGATTTCTATTGGATATCCGGACCTCGCAAAGACCAGAATGATAGATTGTACGGCGGCAACCAAGGCGTCTTGGTCGATGAAGATGTGCGCGACGAATACGAAAACCTTATCGGTCAGATGCGCCGAAGGCAGAGCGAAAGCGCAGGTAGGTGAAGGGCTGCAAGCGGACATCTCAGAGCCGGTGATGCCGCCAGACCTCGGGGCCGAACAACACCGCATCCGGTAAGGGGCTTGCCCCCGGCCTGCTCGGACACCCGGCGGCACAGAGCGCAAAAATCACACCGAAACCGGCTTCGCCCGCCCCTTCGCCCGCAAAGTGTCAGTTAGCGCTATCTATAATGAAATCAATCACCTGACCCCCTGTCCGAGTTCGCCCACCCGTCGCGAAGTCCTCGGGACAGGCTCCGGACGGGCCGAAATCATCCCGAATGCAGGAAGTGCAGGACGTCGCCGTCCTTGACCATGTAGGTCTTGCCCTCGGCCCGCATCTTGCCGGCGTCCTTCGCCCCCGCCTCGCCGCCCGCGGCAACGAAATCGTCGTAGGCGATGGTNTCGGCGCGAATGAAGCCCTTCTCGAAATCGCCATGGATCACGCCGGCCGCCTGCGGCGCCAGCGTGCCCTCGCGGATCGTCCAGGCGCGCGCTTCCTTCGGGCCGACGGTGAAGAAGGTCTCGAGATGCAGGAGCTGGTAGCCCGCCTTGATCAACCGGTCGAGCCCGGCTTCGTGCAGCCCCAACTCTTCGAGGAACATCGTCTGTTCGTCGCCCGCGAGCTGGCTGATCTCCTCCTCGATCCGGGCCGAGATCACCACCGCCGCCGCGCCCTGTTCCGCGGCCATTTTCGCGACCGCCGCCGAATGCGCATTGCCCTCCGCGGCCTCGTCCTCGCCGACGTTGCAGACATAGAGCACCTTCTTGGTGGTGAGCAGTTGCAGCGCCTTCCAGGCCGGCTTGTCCTCGTCCGACACCTCGACCGTGCGCGCCGGCTCGCCCTCTTCCAGAACCGCCAGCGCCGCCTTCAGGAGCCGCTCCTGCTGCAGCGCTTCCTTGTCGCCGCCGCGCACCTTGCGCACGAGGCCCTGGAGGCGTTTCTCGATCGATTCCATNTCGGCGATCATCAGCTCGGTCTCGATCACCTCGGCGTCGGCCACCGGGTCGACCCGGCCCTCGACATGGGTCACGTCGCCGTCTTCGAAGCAGCGCAGCACATGGGCGATGGCATCGACCTCGCGGATGGTGGCCAGAAACTGGTTGCCCAGCCCCTCGCCCTTCGACGCGCCCTTCACCAGCCCGGCGATATCGACGAACGACATCCGGGTCGGGATGATCTCCTTGCTCCCGGCGATCTTCGCCAGGGTATCGAGCCGCGCGTCCGGCATCACCACGTCGCCGACGTTGGGCTCGATGGTGCAGAACGGAAAGTTCGCCGCCTGCGCCGCAGCGGTCTTGGTGAGCGCATTGAACAGCGTCGACTTGCCGACGTTCGGCAGCCCCACGATCCCGACCTTGAAGCCCATGCCGAGCCCTCCATCATCACATTCGCGCGCTGTCTATGGAAAAACCCGGGCTACCGCAACGCCCTCCATGGTACGCTCGAACCTCGAACAGGAGGATTCCCATGCAACCGATTGCCTATGTCTTCTTCAAAAACACCTGCCGTGAAGCCATGGATTTCTACGCCGAGGTCTTTGGCACCACCCCCGAGTACATGAATTTCTCCGACATGCCCGAGGACGTGCGCGCCCAGATGCCCGGCGTGCCCGCCGATCTCGTGATGCATTGCGCCCTGCCCATCGGCGACGGCTGGCTTCATGCCAGCGACGATCCTTCCGGCGGAACCAAGGCCATGGAGGGCTGCAACGTTGCGGTGTCGATGCCGACCGACGACGAGACCCGGCGGGTCTATGAAGCCCTGTCCGAAGGCGGCGAGATCCGGCAGCCGCTTGACGGGGCGTTCTGGACCTCGTTGTTCTCGGCCTTCACCGACCGCTTCGGCATCCGCTGGATGGTGATGACCGACGGCCCGGCGCCCGACGCCTGAGGGTCAACCTCACCCCCGTGTCTCAATTTCGGCGGCAGGCTTGAGGAGGCCTCCACCGTCCACACCGAGGCGGACGGCGAAATGATGACGATGCAGCGGTTCGGCGACATGCCGGGGGCCCCGACCCCGCCCGAGGCGGCCCTGGACCGGGGGATGCATGCCGAGTTCAGGCGCGGCGCCGGAGCGTCCCTGCCCCTGCTTCTCTGGGCCAGAAATGCCGTGGGTCCCCCTGGGGGGGGCGCAGCCCCCCCACCCCGCCCGCCGCAGGCGAAGAGGGCAGCGCCCTCCACCAATCAGACCGGCTCCAATCAGACCGGCTCCAATCAGACCGGCTCCAATCAGACCAGCGCGGCAAAGCCGCACCGCTTGATTTTCCCCGCCCTCTGTCGCAAACCCTGTCCGACCGGGAAAAGGGACAGAACATGACACGCATCGACGAGAAATTCGCCGCGCTCAAGGCGGACGGGAAGAAGGCCTTCGTCGCCTATGTCATGGCGGGCGATCCAGACTACGCCACTTCGCTCGAGATCGTGAAGGGCCTGCCGGCGGCCGGGGTCGACGTGATCGAGCTTGGCATTCCCTTCACCGACCCGATGGCCGACGGGCCGACCATCCAGCTGGCCGGCCAGCGCGCGCTCGAAGCGGGCCAGACCCTGCAGAAGACCCTCGACATGGCCACGGCCTTCCGCGAGACCGACCCGACCACGCCAATCGTGCTGATGGGGTACTACAACCCGATCCACAACCGCGGGGTCGCCCGCTTCCTCGAAGACGCGAAATCCGCCGGGATCGACGGGCTGATCGTGGTCGACCTGCCCCCCGAGGAAGACGAAGAGCTCTGCATCCCCGCGCAGGCGGCCGGGCTCAACTTCATCCGCCTCGCGACTCCCACGACCGATGCCAAACGCCTGCCGAAGGTGCTCACAAACACCTCCGGTTTCCTCTACTACGTCTCGATCACCGGCATCACCGGGGCCGCCGAGGCCGAGGCCAAGGCCGTCGCCCCCGAGGTGACCCGGATCAAGGCATCGACCGATCTGCCGGTGATCGTCGGGTTCGGCGTGAAAACGCCCGGGACGGCCGAAGCGATCGCCGGAGTGGCCGACGGCACGGTCGTGGGCTCCGCCATCGTCGACCGGATCGGCAGGGGCGACAGCGTGGCGGACGTGCTGGCTTTCGTGAAGGGGCTCGCAGACGGGGCGCACCGGGCCTGAGCCTGGCGCCGGATGCGATGTCAGATCGGGGGGCTCTGCCCCGTCGTGCCCAAAGCACGCTTCCGGCGTGACACCCCCCGAGGCATTTTCAGACCAAGGAAGTGGCAGGCGGGGTGTCACCCGGTCTGCGGCGCGGCGGTGGCCGCCTCGGGCGGTGGCGCCGGCGGCGCGGCCGGATGGGCCAGAT
>JGI24025J20009_10002301_pt1 | contig 13822 bp, 13 predicted proteins | sample Cruoilmetagenom3_FD_20009 | JGI IMG/M metagenome (IMG submission 20009)
GATGAGATAGCATCGCAATCAACTCAAACTCTATCAGTTCCAATTATTCTGATGACGGACACCGCGCAACCCACTTCATAACATACCGAAACATATCAAGGGAATTGGTGGAGCCAGGGGGAATCGAACCCCCGACCTCTTGCATGCCATGGGCGAAATCCATTTGTTAGGTGAGTGAAGGAAACTGACGTTAAATGAACTTAATTGGAGGTAAATGAAGGTTGGGCTTGAATATCTTTGAAAGTTTGAAAGATCAAGTTTGGTGGAATATTGTGGATTTTAGTTTAATTTGGTTGCGGTGACCGGGCGGTGACCAAATGTCTGCTTTCGGACAAAGCTGCCTTTCGATCATGACTGGCTGTGCTGCACTGCGGGTCACCATAGTGGTCATTTGTGGACTATGCGGCATTTCCAGATGCCAAGGTCGGCAGAGCGAGACGAAGCCGTCGTTTATGCAAAAGTCTGTAGTTCGTGCTCACAGAGGTCGACTTCGAACTCAAAAGTGGATTGCTTCGGTAGTTCCGACTATCATGATCTAGGTTACTGCTCTGGGCCGTAACGCGATCGGGTTTTCTCCGAAATGCTTTTTAAATGCCCGCGCAAATCCCTCGGAGGAAGCGTAACCATACCTGCGCGCAATGGCATCAATACGATCGCCCTTCTCTACATCCCGCCGTGCTAGTGTAAGTCGCCAACGACGCAGATAGGCTGCGGGAGGTTCCCCCACCAATTCCAAAAACACCTCCGCAAAACGACTGAGAGAAAAGCCGGCGATCTGTGCTAGATCCTCGTTGCGCCAGTTTCGTCCTGGGTGATCGTGGATGGCCACGATGGCACGGCTGAACCGCGGGTCGGACAATCCTGCCAAAAGACCTGGTTGGGTAGACCCCGCCTCGATTTGGGAGCGCAGCATCCGAACGATCAGTACCTCGCCTAGTCGGCTAATTACCGGATCTGCACCACAGCGTTGTGCAGCCAGTTCCGATTGCATCAGAGTGATAAGCTCCATACTTTCTGCATCGTTGGACAAGTCAAATTCGGACGTGGTGGATAAGACCGCCCTAAGAGGATTGGACATCCCGCCCCAATCGACCTCTGCTGCGAACAAAACGTGGTTTGGCGCAATATCGCCCCCTTCTGCGGTTGCACGGAGAGTTACCTTTCGCGGGGTGCCATCTTCCGCCGCCACTATCACTAGTGTTGCCTCGCTCAAGGGTGCTGGTCGTACACTCAATTTAAAGTGGCTAATTAGCGTCGTTAGTCTGTCAATTCGGGGCATATCGGGTTTTTGGTCGGTTAATTCGGGTTTTTCATATTATAACTTCTATATTGTCTAACGCAACAGGAGCCTTGAAAGGAGCGCAAATGCTTATTCCCCGCCAGAAAACACCAGATCTAACCCTGCCGACACTCGATCATGGAGAATTCAACCTATCATCAGATATATCCGAGCGCGGAACAGTCATCTGTTTTTATCGCGGGCTTCACTGCCCAGTTTGCGCCACTTATCTCACGGAGTTCCAGAAACTTGTGGCTGATTTTGCAGAGCGCGGCGTCGCAACCATCGCGATCAGTTCTGACGGTGAAGAACGGGCCCGGGCAATGGCGGACAAGATTGGTGCAGGAACTCTGCGAATTGCGTATGATCTGCCGCTTGCCACAGCGCGGGAATGGGGCCTCTACATCTCGACCTCTCGTGGCAAGACTTCAATCGGGATCGAAGAACCCGCACTCTTTGCAGAGCCTGGTCTGTTTATGGTGACACCCGAACAAAATCTTTACTACGGTTCAGTTCAAACAATGCCCTTCGTTAGACCACATTTCACGGAACTGGTTAACGCAATCGATTTTGCAATCAAAAGCAACTATCCGGCGCGAGGTGAGTATACCGGCGAGGCCTAGGTCGTAGCCCGATCGATGAAACCCAAAGATAGCCAGTAGGAAATTCACTTAGTGTTTTCCCGTGTGAATTTTCAAAAAGAAGGAGAGAATACCCTTGCCCATAACCACCTGCATTTTCGATGCTTACGGAACCTTGTTTGATGTTGCAGCCGCCGCGAGGATTGTCGCTGCAGAACCGGGGCGCGAGGATTTTGCCGAAAAATGGCCGCAGATTGCGCAGGATTGGCGCACAAAGCAGCTCCAATATACCTGGCTGCGGGCGGTTGCCGAGGCGCATACAGATTTTTGGGAGGTCACACAGAATGGCCTTGATTATGCGCTGGAGGCGGCAGGCTTCACCGATGCAGAATTGCGGAAACGCCTGCTTGCCCTTTATTGGGAGCTTCAGGCGTTTCCCGAAGTCCCGGAAATGTTGACAATGTTGAAAAATGCCGGAATGCAGACGGCGATTCTTTCAAACGGCTCCCCTGACATGCTCGCGGGTGCTGTGGAAAGTGCTGGTATCGAAACGCTTCTCGATGACGTGCTGAGCGTTCAGGATGTCGGTGTATTTAAGCCGCATAAATCGGTTTACGATTTGGTCGGAAAACGTTTCAGCTGTAAGTCCGAGGAAGTGTTGTTCGTTTCGTCCAACGGCTGGGATGCGGCCGCGGCCTCTGGTTATGGATTTTATACGGCTTGGGTAAATCGTTCGGACAAACCGATGGACCGGTTGCCCTGGAAACCACAACATGTATTACAGGATTTGAAAGATATTCCGAGATTAGCGCAGACCGTTAAATGAGCCAAATGACCAGCAACCAAAGAATTCTTGGAAATACTTCCTAATCCTAGAGAAAGGTACTCGCATGATCCAGGGCACGTCTGAAATCATTCTGCATAATTATCCCCAATCGCCTGTTGCGGAGAAGGTCCGGATTGCGTTCGGCATCAAAGGATTGTCGTGGCGCTCTGTTGAAATCCCACGCCTGGCTCCAAAGCCGATGCTTACGAAACTGACCGGGGGCTACAGGCGAACACCTGTCATGCAAATCGGCGCAGATATTTACTGTGACTCACAGTGTATTATCAGGGAATTGGAGCGACGCTATCCGTCACCGACATTCTTCCCGACATCGGACGCCGGTCTGATGTGGTGTTTAAGCCGGTGGACGGATGGACCACTTTTCGATCTGACGGTCAAGATTGTACTGGGCTCGGCTGGTGATGAACTGCCAAAAGACTTCGCAGAAGACCGCGGGCGCCTCTATCTCGGACCGGATTGGGCGGCGGGACTCGAGGCAGCGAATGTGGCTTTACCTCACCTCGCTTCGCAAGTTCGGGCACCGTTGAACTGGTTAAACGAGCAATTGTCGGATGATCGCGAGTTCCTGCTCGGCCATGCGCCCGCTGCGATCGATGCTCAGATGTATCATTTGGTTTGGTTTCTTCGAGGGCGGTGGGATCACGGCCCAGAATTCTTATCCGAGTTTCCCCACCTTGAACGGTGGGAAAAGAATGTCAACAATATCGGCCATGGCACCGTGACCGAGATGTCGCCAGAGGACGCCATAATAGAGGCGCAAAAAAATGAACCTTTTGCTCGACAGGTCATGGATGCCCGTGATCCTCAAGGTCTTAGGCCAGGAATGCGTGTGATCGTTCGCCCAGATGTTGACGGTGGCGAACAACCCGTTGCAGGAGAGGTTGTGGTCGCTGACAGTGATTTGATTTCTGTTCGCCGAATAGAACCAAACGTCGGAAATATCTGCGTGCATTTTCCCCGAGCAGGTTATCGAGTAGACCTTGCGGATTGACGATCAGGAAAATGTCAGTATTGGGAGCTCCACCCGATTAATAGGCAAGCCCCCTCGGTCCGAATGACTGGGCGATTCCAGTATCATTTAGACTGTCGCTTACTAGAGTCACAGCGCTTAGAATGGCAATCAATATCGGAACGGGAACAACCAATAATATGATCGACCTTTATACCTGGACAACGCCCAATGGGCGTAAAGTCTCTATTCTTCTTGAAGAACTGGCCTTGGATTATGAAGTCCACGCGGTCAACATCGGAGCTGGCGAGCAGAAGACGCCGGAATTTCTGAAGATCAGCCCCAATGGCAGAATTCCCGCAATTGTTGAGCAGGAAACCGGGCTGGCACTTTTTGAATCAGGAGCGATCATGCTCTACCTTGCTGAAAAACATGGCCGCTTTATTCCTTCCGAACCGCTTCAGAAGGCTCGTGTCGTTGAGTGGTTGATGTGGCAAATGGGCGGTCTTGGGCCGATGGCGGGGCAGGGACACCACTATTTGCACTTCAATCCCGGCAGCTCGGAATATGCCGAAGAGCGTCTATCGACCGAAATTACCCGGCTTTACCGCGTGCTCAACGAGCGACTAGAGGGGCGGGATTATATCTGTGACGAGTATTCCATTGCCGACATGGCATGCTGGCCCTGGGTATCGCGCTATGAGTGGCACAAGATCTCACTTGATGATTTTCCAAATGTAAAGGCTTGGTACCTGCGACTGGCTGCGCGGGATGCGGTTCAGAAAGGCTATGACGTACCTAAAAAGTTGGTAAAATTCCACTAGGTTGACCGAAAGTCCGCTTCCAGCCCAAACCGGAATTTTACTAGGGCGCAGCAATGCCGCAGTACAGCAAGACCGACATTCGCGGGATTTGGTTTGGGACCAGACGACCGTCAGCATCATCCAATAGAAGTGGGATGCTAATGCGCCAGTTCAACCTCTTCCCGCCAGGGCGGATTAGCTCCGGCGCGTGAGACGGTTACTGCCGCGACGGCAGCGCCGTAGGACAGAGCGTCCTGAACTGCATCCGGCGAAATTGTCTCAAGGGCAGTCTTGGTCAGCAAACCCCGTTCTGACAAATACGCCAGAACGCCTGCGTTGAACGTGTCGCCCGCACCCACGATATCGACGACAGAGACTTTGTTGCTCGGAACTTTCACCATAGCGCCATCCGACAACCAAGCGGATGCGCCGTCTCCTCCACGGGTCAGAATCACCACGGATGGTCCAGAGACTCGGAGCAGGGCTACTTTCTCTTCCAGTGCCTCGGGGCCGGGGAAAATCCAGTTCAAATCCTCGTCCGAAACTTTGACGATGTCTGCACAGGCAATCATCCGATCAAGCCGGACACGATACCTATCAACGTCCTGAATGAAACCGGGGCGAATGTTCGGGTCAAGCATGATGGCGCTTTTGCTGTGCTCTTGCACAGCCATATCGGCATATACCTCTGCCCCGGGCTCGCATGCCAGACTGATCCCGCCAAAATAGAGGGCGGAGACTTCGGGGCTCAAATTTGGAACATCACTGGACTGAAGCATCCTGCCGGCTGAATTTTCATCAAAAAAGGAATAGGTTGCGTGGCCATCGGACAATTGCACAAAGGCCAGCGTGGTTGGACGGTTGGAATGCACAACATGCGAGGTGTCGACATGGCTGGCGCCCAGATCGTTCAGCAACTGATGCCCGAACAGGTCTGTAGAAATCCCGCTCAGCAAACCGGTCTGCACGCCAAGGCGTCCCAACGCAATCGCGGTATTGAACACTGCACCACCCGTGTGGGGCACAAATCCGTCCCGCCCTTCCGTTGTCGGCGTCGGGATCATATCAATCAGCGCTTCTCCGCAGCACAAGATCATCGGGATATCTCTTTCTTTGGTGTAGTAACTCGACGGCACAGTATCATTGTACCGGGCGAATGGCAGGATTTAATCCGAAATTGTCATGGGTTAATCATTAACATAGGCGGCAAGTGTGGCTTCCGTTCCATCAGCGTATAGCGCCATCAACAATCGGGTAAATGCATCGCGGAATCTGGTGTCATCGGCAATCTCACCGTAAAAGTGCCGCTGTTCCAGCCAGATTTGCGGATCGTCTTTCGCCGCTTTGGCTGCTGCAACCAGATCATCCCAGACCGGATCATTGGGGGCGATTTCGCTGCCGTCTTCGCGCGTTCCTGCGCACATCCGTGCCCAGATCGCCTGCGACAAGGCAAGCCCTTCAATCGGCGTATCGGCGGCAATTGCATCGCGAATAATCGGGAGCACAGCACCAGTGTGTCGACTGGAACCGTCAAACGCAACACGGCGAACGGTATCAACGATTGCGGGATTGGAAAATCGAGCTTCGATAAGGTCGACATAGGTCTCGGTCGTCATTCCAGGGACAGTGTGGATAAGTGGCGCCATTTCGTCGAGGGCGACCTTGCGAAACAACCCTTTGATTAAGGGGTGCTGCATCGTTTCGGCTATGGTGGTCAGACCAAGGATCTCCGCTGGACCCGCAATTACCTGATGGCCGCCGTTCAGGATGCGCAATTTCATCGCCTCGAAGTCATGTACTTTGTCAGAAACCGTGACACCAACCTCTTCCAATGGTGGGCGACCAGCACAGAAATCATCCTCGATTACCCATTGGCGAAAGTATTCATGTGTCACCGGTGCCGCGTCGTCGATGCCAATCTCCTGTGCAAGTTCCAACTCGCGCGTACCGGTTGCCGGAACGATGCAATCGACCATGGAGTTCGGGAAACTGACGTTTTCTTCGATCCAGCCTGAATGTTCTGGATCAGATAGCTTCGCCAAGCACACCACCACCTCACGCAGGATTGCGCCATTTCCTGGAAGGTTGTCGCAGCTTTGGCAGGTGAAAGGGCCGATACCAGTGTCACGCCGAGCCTTAAGCGCTGCGACGATCGCACCAAAAGCTGTACGTGGCGTTTCGGGGTTTGCCGCGTCGTGCTGAATATCATCGAGTGTTGGGTCAAAGCGTTTTGTGGCCGGATCCAGAAAGTAGCCGCCTTCCGTTACGGTGAGCGAAACAATACGTATCGCTTGATCAGCCATCTGCCGGATCAGGGCCTGATTGCCTTCCTCAATTGGGATGTAGTCGATCATGGAACCGACGACTTCCGCTGATTTCCCTGACGGATCGAGTTCGATCAATGTAGTCAAGCAATCCTGCGCCAAAAGACGGTCGCGCATTTCAACATCGTAGGGGCGAACACCCGCGCCAATGATAGCCCAGTCCAGTGCTTTGCCTTGCTGCATGAGGCGGTGCAGATACCACGCTTGATGGGCGCGGTGGAAATTCCCAAGCCCGATATGCACGATTCCAGGTGACAGTCGAGAACGATCATAAAGGGGCCCCGTCACACCTTCGGGCAACATATTCAGCGTTTCATTGCTGAGTTTCATCAAATTGTTTTCCTGCTTTAGTTCATTCATCAGCTCATCCAGTTCCCACCATCCACGTTGTAGGTCTGAGCGACGATGTAGCCAGCATCGTCCGAGGCCAGAAAGACTGCCATTCCAGTGAGATCTTGAGGTGTCGCCATGCGCCCGTATGGTACGGCTGCCCCAACTTCTTTTTTCTTTTGACCGAACGCTTTGCCTTCGTATTTGGCGAAGAATGCGTCTACGCCATCCCAATGCTCACCATCGACGACGCCCGGGGCGATGGCGTTTACGTTGATGCCGTGTTGGATCAGGTTCAGACCTGCTGATTGAGTCAGACTGATAACCGCGGCCTTGGTGGCGCAGTAAACCGCAACCAGCGCTTCGCCACGCCGGCCCGCCTGACTAGCCATATTGATGATCTTGCCGCGGATATTCTGGTCGATCATGTGTTCAGCGACAGCTTGCATAGTGAACAGAGTTCCCGAGACATTGGTGTCAAACGCTCGGCGATAGTCTTCTTTGGTTATTTCAGTGATCGGCGCGGCGGTAAACAAGGCCGCGTTATTTATCAGAATGTCGATTGAGCCAAGGTTATCAATGGTTTCGCTAACGGCGCGGTCAATGCTGTCCCGATTGGTAACGTCCAGTTCGATCGCTATCGCAGCGTTGCCAATATTTTCAACCGCTTCACGGGCGCGTTTAATGTTTATATCGGCGATGGCAACCCGCGCGCCTTCGGCCACATAAGCCTCGGCGAATGCCAACCCGATGCCTCGGGCGGCTCCCGTAATTAATGCGGATTTACCATTTAGTCGTTTCATTCGATCCGCAGCCCCTGCGCATCAAACTTATGAATTTGCTCGGCCTGTGGCGTCAAATAGATTGTATCGCCATGTTTGACCGAAATGTCGCCGGAGATACGAACCGTGATCATGTCAGCAAGACCTGTGTTGTGCACATGGATGAACGTATCAGACCCGAGATGCTCGGCAACGCCCACAGTACCTTTCCAAGTTCCTTCGCTCATGCTGACATCAGTGTGTTCGGGGCGAATACCAATCGTAGCCGCGCCATGCTTCTCTGCCTCCGGGCCAGAAAAGATGTTCATCTTTGGCGAACCAATAAATCCTGCCACAAACACATTTTGGGGCTTGTGATAAAGCTCCAACGGTGTGCCGACCTGTTCGATCACGCCGGCTTGCAACACCACAATCCTGTCGGCCATGGTCATGGCTTCGACCTGATCGTGCGTCACGTAGATCATCGTGGTTTGCATCCGTTCGTGCATCTCGCTGATCTCGAGTCGCATGCCTACACGCAGCGCAGCATCGAGATTCGACAAAGGCTCGTCGAAAAGGAAAGCTGACGGGTCGCGAACGATGGCACGGCCAATAGCAACGCGCTGGCGCTGACCACCCGATAGCTGCCCCGGTTTACGGTCCAGATAGTCCACCAGATTTAGAGACTTGGCGGCTGCCTCAACCCGCTCGTCGATTTCTGCCTGACTCATTTTTTCCATTCGAAGCGGGAAACCAATATTCTTGCGAACGGTCATATGCGGATAAAGTGCGTATGATTGGAAAACCATAGCCAAACCCCGCTTCGAGGGCGGAACCTCCGTTGCATCCTCTCCGTCAATCAAGATGTTGCCGGAAGTGAGGTCCTCAAGGCCCGCGATCATTCGCAGTAGAGTGGATTTACCACAACCCGAGGGGCCAACGAACACCGTAAACTCTCCGTTTTCTATAGTCAGATCCAAGGGTGGAATGACCTGTGTTTCGCCGAAGCTCTTGGTAACTTTGTCTAATACGATACGTCCCATGATATTTCCTTATTTCACAGCGCCAAAGGTCAAACCTTGGACCAATTGTTTTTGACAGAACCATCCCAATACGACGACAGGTCCAACCGCTGCTGTTGATACAGCCGACAGACGACCAAAGAAGAGCCCCTCTGGTGCACGGTTGCCTTCGATGAGTTTGGATAGTGTTGCCGCGTCGATGGTAGTGAGACGGACAGTCCAGTAAGCTTCGTTCCAGCAAAAGATGAAGACCAGAAGTGCGGTTGATGCGATGCCACCCCAAGCCAGCGGAATTAGGATCTCTTTGATCTCTCCCCAGGTGTTAACACCGTCCATTTTGCCCGCTTCGATAATATCCTTCGGGATTTCCTTGAAGTAGGTGAAAAGCATCCATATTGCGATTGGAAGATTGATCAGGCTCAACACGGTGATTATCAGGATATGCGTGTCATAAAGCCCAATGCCTTTGGCAAGAAAGATCATCGGATAAAGCACCGCCGCTGCCGGCAGCATCTTGGTCGACAACATCCACATTAGAACGTCTTTGGTCGCACGACTTGGGTTGAACGCCATCGCATAGGCAGCAGGAACGCTGACGAAAAGCGTAAATACCGTCGCCGAAACAGCCGAGATGACAGAATTACGGGCAAAGCGCCAATAGTCGTAATTCTCTGTCATGTTTAGATAGTTTTCGAGCGTCGGAGTGAAGAAGAACAGGAATTCCGGTTTCACCGCGTCGGCGTCGGTTTTGAAGCTCGTCAAAACCATCCAAAAGATTGGAAAGAAGAAGAGCAGTCCAACAGCCCAGGCCAATACTGGTCGACCGTATGTTCCGAATTTCGAGGATTGTGCTACAATTGCCATGGGTATTTCCTCCTATTCCATCAAAGTCTTGCCAACCATGCGCAGCAGGAAAATAGCTACGATGTTGGCGAGAATTACTGCGAAGATGCCGGTGGCGCTTGCCGCACCAATGTTGTTGTTGGCAAATTCACCGATCAGGTAGGGCAGGTTTTTATTACCGTTGCCCCGGCTAACGATTTCGATTTCGGCATACAGCGACAGGTGGAAGATCGCCTGGATCATGACCACAATTGCAATCGGGCGGCCCAGATGTGGTAGAGTCAGGAAGCGAAACTGCGACCATGTTCCCGCGCCATCCAGAGTGGCAGCTTCTTTTTGCTGTTGATCCTCGGATTGAAGCGAGGTCATGAAGATAAGAACCGCGAAGGGTGTCCACTGCCATGTAACCATCATGATTACAGCAATAGCCGATGTCTGTGTGGCACGGAAAGAAATCGGTTCGAACTCTGGCCATAGCGAGAAGAAACCGCCAAGTACTGGCATGGTTCGCATGCCGTCGAGGATATCGTTGATGCCCCCCACTGCGATCCCTTGAAGCCCAAGTACCGGGTCTAGGATCATGTTGATCCAAAGTACCGCATTAACTGCAGGCATAACGAAGAAGGGCGAGATCAGAAGAACTCGGACGATCCCCTGTCCCGGAAAGGATTTGTTAATCAGAACGGCTATCAGCACGCCCAAAATAACGGTAAGAAAAAGGATGCTGCAAACGATGAAAAGACTGTTTTGTATCGCGAGCAAGAAATCTTTGGAGTTCAAAACGAACTGGTAGTTGCCAAAACCGCGCCAGTTGCTGAGACTTGGAGACGTCCATTCAGGGTGGCGCAGGCTGTTCAACACATAACGGATGAACGAGAAGTATAAGGTTATCCCAAGTGGGATCAGCATCCAAACCAATAGCAACAAAACCGCTGGTGTTTGAAGAAGCCGAGGAAGCTTTCTGTCAGACATAAGTTTATCCTCCCGACAAGGTGACTATTTAGCCTTGCTCATGACGTTGATGGTACAAAGTTCGAATGTTGAGTGTCGCTGGGTTACTTTAACAATACAAGCGACTGATCTTTTAAAGAGTGAGGGCCCGATCGAAACCGGGCCCCCTCCCAAGTACACTACTGGCCCTCAATAGTGCACTAACTTGGTTTAACCAGCTTAGTAGTAGCCAGCTTCACGCATGATCGCATCCGCTGCGTCCTGCGATGCGGCCAAAGCTTCTTCAACCGACTTGGCTCCGGATAGGGCTGCTGCCATTTCCTGAGCAACGGCCGAACCTACTTCCGGGAATTCCGGGATAGCCGCGAACTGAACACCAACGTAAGGCTTCAGATCGGTTGCTGCAGGTGCTGCGCTTTCGATCGCTGCGAGTTCCGCTGCTGCAAAGCCTGCTGCTGCCTGGAATTCAGGGATCGCGTATGTCGATGCGCGCTGACCTGTTGGAACAGAACCCCAACCAAATTCAGGGTGGTTACCAACGGCTTGGACGTACTCTTTCGAAGTTGCCCATTCGATGAAGTCAGAAGCGGCTTCGGCGTTAGGCGAACCTGCTGGAATAGCCATTGCCCATGCCCACAGCCAGTTTGCACCAACCGGGTTACCGGCGTTTGGTGACTGAGCGTAAGCAACACCGTCAACTGTCAGGAACGATGCCGCGATAGTCGCGTCGATCCACATGCCACACTTGCCCTCGTTGTAAAGCGCAAGGATTTCGTTGAACGAGTTACCTTCCGAACCCGGAGGTCCGTAGTTACCGAGAAGATCAACATAGAAGTTGATAGCTTCGTTCCAAGCGGCGGAGTCAAGTGTAGGACGCATGTCAGCGTCAAACCATGCACCACCGAAAGAGTTCACAACAGTTGTAATGAACGCTATGTTGTCGCCCCAACCCGGCTTACCGCGCAGACATGCACCGTAAACGCCATTGTCAGGGTCGTGCATCGCAGCAGCAGCACCTTTGATGTTGGCCCAGCTGTCGTTGTCACGAACAGTTACGCCAGCAGCGTCGGTCAAGTCCTTACGATACATAACCATCGACGATTCACCGTAGAACGGCGCCGCGTAAAGTGTACCCTCGTGGGACAAGCCACCGCGCATTGCCGGTAGAATGTCGTCTACATCGTAGTCTGCACCGAAGTTCAACGGCTCGATCCAGCCTGCTGCACCCCAGATAGGCGCTTCCTGCATACCGATGTTGATTATGTCATACTGACCGCCGCCGGTTGCGGTATCCGAAGTGACCTGTTCGCGCAAAACGCCTTCTTCTAGCGATACCCAGTTCAGCTCAACACCGGTTTCTGCGGTGTAGGCTTCTGCGACAGTCTGCATGTTGATCATGTGGCCGTTGTTCACGATCGCGATCGTGAGCGAGTCAGCCGCGTGCGCTGCACCTGCCATCATGGCAATGGCGCTAGCCGCACAAAGTGTTTTCTTGAGATACATCCTGGTTCCTCCCTAGATTGGATGATGCCCTACAACATTAATGACAAGCACTACTCGAGGTCAATTTTTATTTTACGCGCGTAAAATTAGATATGAAATACAACATTAATTCAGATAGTTACGCAGAGCCTCTCATGACGAGTCGACCATCAAATAGTGTGACCTCTCGGTTTTCTGCCCGCTTGCCCGACTCAATCAGGGCCAGAATCGTTTCGACGCTTCTGGCAGCAATCGATTCGTAATCCTGTGAAATCGTGGTCAGGGTCGGACAAGTAAACCGCGAGAAAGGATGGTCATCGTGACCAGCAACCCGAAGCGCACTACCAACCCCAAGACCGACCCTTAGCCCGCTTTCGTAAGCAGCCGACAAGAGGCCGATCGCAAGCCGGTCGTTTGAGCAAAGAATGGTATTCGTCGGTAGCTGCCGTTCTGAAAGAATGCGGGAACCCTCGCGAAAGCCGATTTCCTCGAAATCCCAGCCCTCGCCTTCGACTTGAATGAGATGCGGGGTAAGGTCCAGCCGCTCCATCGCTGCAATATACGCAGCCCGTCTTTTATAGGCATTCGGGTTGATCGGTGTTTTCATCTCAAAAAACGCCGGAGGCTCCCCTGTCCGGCAAAGGTAATCAACGATCAGCCCAATGCTCTGATCATTGTCAGAACCAAAGAAAGCCTCGCCAATGTCGTCAAGATTGGCGTCAAACAGAACGGTCGGAACCTCTGCGGCAAACTCCGCTACTAGCGCATCGTTCGAGTCGCGTCCAAGGGGCGCCAGCAACACCCCCGCCGGTTTGATCACACGAAGGCTATCAAGGTTGGCAATTTCTTGCTCTGGTCCTCCATGCGAGCTGAGTAGCAATGGACTGAAACCAGCATCGACGATCAACCCCTCAATCGTCCGTGCAATTCCTGCAAAAAACGGGTCGGTCAGGTTTGGGACCACCAAACCGATGTTCTTTGTCTGCCGCCTGTTTTGATTAATCGCGTAGATATTGGGGCGATAGTCGTATAGTTCCAACGCTGCCTCGATCCGCGCGCGGGTTGATTTGCGGACGCTATCAGGATCGTTGAAATATTTCGAGACCGTAGGGCGAGAGATCCCGCTCACGGTTGCGAAATCTTCCATGTTCCTGATCTTTGACTCGCTCATTCTTGGAATCTTCCCTTCTTCTATCCTTCCGGGTTTGGTTCGCCAGCGGCTCCGTGAACCCGGATCTACAGCCACTTTAGTTTACGCGCGTAAAATTTCAACTTGATTTAGGTTCGTTTTCCCTAAAAGGAAGTGTGCCACTTAAAAATCGGAATTTCGCCAAATCCTCGTCACCCCCTACACCGCCGTCACTGTCATCCAGTCTTTGCTTACTTCACCCTCCCTGTGCATTATGTGGGCTGGTGTTGATGGAGGATCGTGCGGGTGGCGGACTCAGCACTGCTACTTGTGGCATTCTTCACAAATCCCCAACATATTGACCTCAACGATCAATCGTGACAAATAGAGAGTCCGATTACGGAGAGGATCGTAGTGGAACCAGCTAGAGGTTTCCGATACTGCGTTTAGCCCGCCTTAAGTGCGTTCAAAGTAGGCGAACCTTACAACACCGGGCAGTTTTCTAGGAACTGCATAAGACC
>JGI24025J20009_10002303_pt1 | contig 13811 bp, 9 predicted proteins | sample Cruoilmetagenom3_FD_20009 | JGI IMG/M metagenome (IMG submission 20009)
CGCGTGGGCGACGAGGCGGAATGCTTCAGTGTCGTCCGCATTGATCACACCGCGATCAGCGACCGAGAGGAAATCGCCGAACAGAGCGCGCAATTCCTCCATGCTCTTGTGATCGAGGCTGACATTGAGCAGCAGTGCGACTGAAGGGCGATAGAGCGCGATTGAGCCATCACTCTCGTCCACTTCGCTGACGAAAGTCTCGCCGTCACCCACGACCGCGCTGGCAAAGGGGCGCGCTTCGGAGACGAAGTTTTTCATCACCGCGCCATTCATGATCGTGGGCGCGCGGCCCGTTGCCTGCATGATCCAGCCGAGCATTGCGGTGGTGGTCGATTTGCCGCTGGTGCCGCCCACGGCGATGCTCTGCGGCGCGGCATTGAACAGCCGCGCGAGCAATTCTGCACGGGTCAGGCGTTCGCAGCCCAATTCCTTGGCCTTTGCGATTTCGGGCACGGTATCTTCAATGGCGGCAGAGGCAATCAGCATCTGATCGCCGCTGGTGATGCCGCTTCCATCCTGTGGAAACAGGCCGAATCCCTGCCGCTCCAGTGCAGCAAATTTTTCCGGCGTGCGGCCCTGATCGAAACTGCGGTCCGACCCGGCAACGTCTCCGCCAAGCCCTTTGACGATCTGCGCGAGCGGTAGCATGCCCGATCCACCGATGCCGCAGAAGAAATAGGGTTTGGTGAGGGAGGTGTTGGTCATATGCCTTCCTAACCATCTTCGTCATTCCCGCGAAAGCGGGAATCCAGTTTTCAACCGAAATTCAACTGGCCCCCCGCCTGCACGGGGGTGACGAAAGGAGTAGAGGCGGTTACGCAATCTACAATGACAACCCGCATCGCCATCGTCTGTCCAGGGAAACCCATGCGCCGGGAGCGCGCCGAAATGGTGCTTGCACTGGCAGCAGCAGAATTCCCGCAGGTCGATCTCGCCTTCCATCCGCAATGTTTTGTCGAAAAAGGACATTTTGCCGGTGATGACGCGGTGCGGCTGGCAGCCCTGCTGGACGCAGCGAACGATCCTGACATTGACGCGGTGTGGTTTGGCATGGGCGGATACGGCGCGTGCCGGATTGCGGCGGACGCGGCTGCGGGCATGGGCGAAGCGGCGCGCAGCAAGACCTTCCTCGGCTATTCAGACGCCGGAACGATCCTCGGCGCGCTCTATCGTTATGGCATCGGTAAGCCCGTCCACGGGCCATTGGCGGGCGATATCAAGCGCGATGGCGGGGACGAGGCAATCCGCCGCGTGCTGCGCTATCTTTCAGGCGAGGTGGTCGAACTCGAAACGGGGCTGGATCACCGTCCGGCAGTCGCATTCAACCTGATGACACTCGCGATGCTTGTCGGCACAGAACTGATGCCCGACGTGAAGGATCACGTGGTGCTTGTCGAAGAGATTGCGGAACACCTTTACGCCATCGACAGGCTGTTTTTCCATATTACCCAGCAGCTTGAAGGTGCAGTTGGTATTAGGCTTGGCCGCATTTCCGCTGTGCCTGAAAATGATCGCCCTTTCGGCTCGACCGAGGAAGACATCGCCCGCTATTGGTGCGAAAAATCGGGCATTCCCTATCTTGGTCGCGCCGATATCGGGCATGATGCGCAAAACGCCATCGTTCCCTTTGGCATCACACATCACAAGGATTTCACATGATTGCATTCGTTTTTCCGGGTCAGGGCAGCCAGAAGGTCGGCATGGGCGCCGAACTTGCCGAAGCCAGCGCCGCCGCGCGCGAGGTGTTCGGTGAAGTTGACGAGGCTCTCAAGCAGAACCTCTCCGCCCTGATGCGTGATGGGCCTGAAAGCGAATTGATGCTGACGGCCAATGCCCAGCCTGCAATCATGGCCAATGCGCTTGCCGTGGCGCGCGTGCTGGAGGCGGGCGGCGTCAATCTGTCAGAGAAGGGCGAAGCGGTCGCGGGCCATTCGCTCGGCGAATACTCAGCGCTCGCCAGCGTTGGCGCGTTCAGTCTCGCCGATACTGCGCGCCTGCTGCGCATCCGTGGCAACGCTATGCAGGACGCTGTGCCCGTGGGCGTGGGCGCGATGTGCGCTCTGCTGGGCGCCGATCTGGAGAAGGCTCAGGGCCTCGCTGATGCGGCTGCGCAAGGGCAGGTGTGCGAAGTCGCCAATGACAATGATCCGGGACAGGTCGTGCTCTCAGGCCATGCCGAAGCGATTGATCGCGCAATCGAAATGGCCAAGGAGCATGGCTGCAAGCGCGCGATCAAACTGCCGGTATCCGCACCGTTCCACTGCTCGCTTATGCAGCCTGCCGCATTGCGGATGAAGGACGCACTCGACGCGACACCGCCGCAGCCCTTCCTCCTGCCGGTTTACGCCAATGTCACCGCCGCTCCGGTGAGCGATCCGGCGACGCAAAAGGGCTTGCTGGTCGAGCAGATCACCGGCCGCGTGCGCTGGCGCGAAAGCGTGCTGGCCATGCAGGACGCGGGGATTAGCCATTTTGTCGAACTGGGCGGAAAGGTGCTCGGCCCGATGATCCGCAAGATCGCGCCCGATGTCACCGCTACCAGCGTGATCAGCATGGATGATATCGAGGCACTGGCCGGAGAAATCTGATAATCGACAAGGGGAATACGATGGCTCGCCAATTGATTGCCATCATGCTGACTGCGCTGGCGCTGCCGCTGATGGCCGCACCCGCCTTGGCGCAGGGCAAGGGCGTCAATTGTATGCACGGCGCTTACACTGATGCGCAGCGAAGCGAATTAGCGGCGCTCGGCCCCGGCATGACCATATCGGATGATGAAATCGAGGACGCGGCGTTCGATCAGATCGGCAATATTGCGATGACCGCAATCGAAAGCTGCATAGGGCGTAACGGCTGGAACCAAGAGCAGGCGTTTTACGCTACACTTTATGAAATGGGTCGCCTCAACGAGGCGGCTTACCGCGGTTCGGGGCAGTTGTCTGCGGAACAGTTGCGATTGCTCGATGATGCCCTTGCGACCGGTAACCGTGATCGCTTGTGGCAGGTCATCGAAGCAGGCGTCATAGGTGGCATAGGAGATAGCGGCGCAGAAGTTTCAGATGGCGATGCAATGATCCTGGGGGTATTTCTGATCAGCGCCGGTCTGGACGTTGAAGGCGAAGACGAGATGGTCGCCGAGAAAGTTGGTATTCTGCTCGGTTTTATGGGCCTGCAACGGTTTGGTCGCCGCGAATTCACGAATTTGAACTGATCGAGCGTACGCGTCAGGGATACATCTTGCGTTCAGGCCAATGACCCGATGTGACATTGTAACAATGCCGGGGGATGTTTGATGAAACTGCGATTTCCTACACCTGTTGTACTGGCTGGCTTTGGCTTGGTCGCCTGTCTGAGTTTGGCAGCGTGCCAATCTGCCGTGGCACAGCAAGGGACTGTGCAAGACAGCTCTATCAATGCCGATGTTGGCCTTCATTCCTTCGAGGATGAAGAGGCATTCGCTGCCTTTGCCGAGCAGATGCAGTCGCTAACCGAGGCGCGCCACGCAGTAACGTCGGTAACAGTTGTTGATATTGCGGAGCCTCCGTTAAATTCCGCTGGCCCTCCGCCACCTCCTCCTCCAGCTCCCGCACCGCAAGCTGAATTCGGCCTTATGCAGGCGATGGAAAGTGCCGACGCTTCCGCCGCTGGTGGCGAGCAGGTCACCAACACGCAGGAAGCGGGCGTCGATGAGGGCGCTATCGTCAAGGACGCAGGCGATTACCTCGTCATACTGCGCCGTGGGCGGATATTCACCGTGCGCCACGGCGGCAATGCGCTGGAGCCGGTGGACGCGATCAACGCCTTTCCGCCCAATGCCGAGAATGCCGGAAGCACGTGGTATGACGAGATGCTGGTGCGCGGCGATCAGGTGATCGTTGTCGGCTATTCCTATGGTGACTTTGGTACTGAAATCAACCGCTTCCGCATCGGACGTGACGGCAGCCTGACCTATCGCGACACGCATTATCTACGCTCTGGCGATTACTATTCGTCCAGCAATTATGCCTCGCGCATGATCGGCGACGAGCTGATCTTTTACGCGCCCGTCTCGATGCGCTGGGACAATTGGCGCGCGACCATGCCAGCGCTGCGGCGCGGCGGGCCTGACGGCGAAGTGATCGATCTGGTGGAGCCGGAGGACATCTACGTCACAGAGCCTGCGAGGCGCGGCAAATTCATGCTGCCGATGGCCCATGCAGTCACGCGCTGCGATCTTTCGGCACCAGAGCTGGAATGCGAAGCGACGGCGATTCTGGGCAATTGGAGCCGGGTCTTTTATGTCAGCCCGCGCGCGGTCTATTTGTGGACCGGTGCCACCCGCTATGACGACAANATCGCCGACGGCCANCTGTTTCGTCTGCCGCTCGACGGTTCTCGCCCCGGCTCTGTGCCGGTTGAAGGCGCGCCGATTGACCAATTTTCCTTCACCGAAGACCGCGACGATGGCGTGCTACGCGTCGTTCTTCGCGCCGATGGTAATGGTGAGGGCATGTGGGGCAGCGAGTTTTCCAGCGGCGATCTGGGCTTGCTGACAATCCCGCTTGGCAGCTTCACCGATGGATCGGAACGTATCCCGCAACAGGCCATGCGTGAACTTCCTCCCGTGGAAGGCTGGCGCTTCCACAACCGTTTCGTGGGTGACTACCTGCTCTACGCTGCGGGCAATTACGGCCATGAAGCCGATGCCAGCTTCCTCTACGCCGCGCCTGTCGATGGCCGCGCCGCGCAGCGGGTGGATCTGGAACACGGCGTCACCCGGTTTGACGTCATGGGGTCGGACGCCATCGCTATCGGGCCGGGCAGCGACAATGCGCTGGGCTTTTCCGCCATTTCCCTCGGCGCACAGGCGCAGGTTGAAGATATCTATNTGCTGCCCGCCGCNAGCGAGGGCGAAGTGCGCAGCCAGGCGTTTTTCTATCGCCCCGATGCAGGTTCTCCCAGCGGCGTATCGGGAACGCTCGGACTGCCGGTGACGCGTCAGCGCACCGGACGCGGTGGTGAGTTTCTTGGCAATGCCTCGGCGATCTTCTTCCTGCGCCGCGACAATCGCGAATTCACTCCGGCAGGCCATCTGATCAGCCGCGCGAAAGCTGGCCGCGATGACTATTGCGTGGCCTCCTGCGTGGACTGGTACGGCAACGCCCGCCCGATTTTCCTCGGCGGCCGCATCTTCGCGCTGATGGGCTACGAACTGGTTGAAGGCCGCATGGACGGCAGCGATATCGACGAAGTGCGCCGCGTGAGTTTCATGCCGCGCAGCCGTCCACAAGACTAGCCCACCGGTTGACCCGCAGCGCGGCGGCGCGCAACAGGCGTTCGCAACGATAACGCAGCAGGGAAACGCGCGCCATGTTCTCACTCGAAGGAATGAATGCTCTTGTCACCGGAGCCAGTGGAGGGATTGGCTCGTCCATCGCCCGCGCGCTCGCATCGCAGGGTGCGCGGCTGGCGCTGTCCGGCTCCAATGGCGATAAGCTGCGCGCTTTTCGTGAGGAATTGAACGAGAGTTACGCGCATCACGACCACGATGGTCATGTCGAGATTACCTGCAATCTGTCCGACACCACGCAGGTCGAGGAATTGGTGCCAGCCGCCGTTGATACGCTGGGCGGGATCGATATTCTGGTGAACAATGCCGGCATCACGCGCGACAATCTCGCCATGCGGATGAAGGATGATGAGTGGGATCAGGTGATCCGCATCAATCTGGAAGCTGCCTTTCGCCTGATGCGTGCGAGCGTGCGCCCGATGATGAAGGCGCGCTTCGGGCGGATGATCAACATCACCAGCGTCGTGGGCACCACCGGCAATCCGGGGCAGATGAACTATGTGGCGGCCAAAGCGGGCCTCGTCGGCGCGTCCAAAAGTCTGGCGCAGGAAGTCGCCAGCCGGGGCATCACAGTCAATTGCGTGTCGCCCGGCTTTATCCGAACTGCCATGACCGAAGCGCTCGATGACAAGCAGAAAGACGCGATCAACGCCCGCATCCCGATGGGCCGCATGGGCGAGGGCGACGATATCGGCGCTGCTGTGGCCTATCTGGCATCGAAAGAGGCAGGATATGTGACGGGCCAGACCATTCACGTGAATGGCGGCATGGCCATGTTATCTTAGCCTCAAGCGCCGGCGGGGCCATCCGGCCCCTTGGCTATCCTCGCTTCCAGCCAGCAGAGCTGGCATCGCTGCGCGCGCGCGGTCGCGCTTGCCGCCCGTTTGGGCGGTTCGCACTAAAAAGATAGCACTAGCTCGGGTCGAAGGCCCGCAAGGCCGATGGGCCGCCCGGACCGGCCCCGCAGCGAAGCGAAGGGAATAGCCGGGAGGACGCAGCCGCGTATGCGGCTGCATGAGACAAAAATCCCCACTTTTCCCCAGCGAAATCCGTCTCTCGCATCCGTTCCCTTGCCCGTATTGGCACCTGCGCTAAGGGTAACTCAGCAATTTACCGGCGCTGGCAGGCGATTCCGGGGTTTCCCGGTCACCACCACGCACGAATGGGGAATGTTTGGTCATGAAAGTCACCATTGAGCGCGCAGAGCTGCTTCGCAGCCTGTCCCACGTCCAGTCTGTGGTGGAGCGGCGCAACACTATTCCGATCCTCTCCAATGTGTTGATCGAGGCAGAGGCTGGTGGCCATGTCCGCATCATGGCGACCGACCTCGATTTGCAGGTAATCGACAATTTGCGCGCCAACTCGGTCGATGCTGAAGGCTCGATCACCGTCTCCGCGCATCTGCTGTTCGATATCGCCCGTAAGCTGGCCGATGGCAGTCAGGTGAGCCTGGAAACGGGTGACAACCGTATGACGATCAAGGCCGGGCGCAGCCGCTTCTCGCTGCCAACTCTGCCGCGCGACGATTTCCCGGTAATCGTCGAAGGCGATCTACCGACCAGTTTCGAATTGCCTGCGAAGACGCTGGCCGAGATGATCGACCGCACGCGCTTTGCCATCAGCACCGAGGAAACGCGCTATTACCTCAACGGCATTTTCCTGCATGTGGCAGACGATGATGGCGGCGTGCTGAAGGCTGCGGCAACCGATGGTCACCGCCTCGCACGCTTCACCATTGCGCGCCCCGAAGGCGCCGANGGAATGCCCGACGTGATCGTGCCGCGCAAAGCCGTGGCAGAGCTGCGCAAGCTGCTCGAAGAAGCGACCGAGGGCAATGTCCAGATCGATCTCAGCCCGTCCAAGATCCGCTTCACGCTGGGCGGCGAGGGCGGGGTGGTCCTGACCAGCAAGCTGATCGACGGGACGTTCCCCGATTACAGCCGTGTGATCCCGACCGGTAATGACAAGCTGCTAAAAGTAGACCCGAAATCGCTGTTTGCCGGTGTTGACCGTGTGGCGACCATCGCCACCGAGAAGACTCGCGCGGTGAAAATGGGCCTCGACGCTGACAAGGTGACACTCACCGTCACCAGCCCGGACAATGGCAATGCGGTGGAAGAGGTCAGCTCGCAATATGGCTCGGACGCGATGGAGATCGGCTTCAACGCGACCTACCTCAAGGACATCCTCGCCCAGCTCAACAATGATACGGTGGAATTGCACTTCGCCGATGCCGGAGCGCCAACGCTGATCCGCGAAGACGAGAAGAGCCCTGCGCTTTATGTGCTGATGCCGATGCGGGTGTGATCCATGCGGGTCACCCCGGAACAAGTCCCCGGAACAAGTCCGGGGTGACGATTAGTCTGATGTTGCCCTGATCATCGCTTCGATATCGACGAATTTCTCCCTCGGCGCGCCTTCGCGTGCGGCCGCAGCCTCGGCTTCCTCGATCTTCTTCCAGTCCTTGAAAGTGACCACATCCAGCCCGCGCTTGGAAGCCAGTTCATCAAACCCCTCGCGGCCCTGTTTGCGGGTCTTGCCGAGTATCCCTTCTTCGAAATCAACTGCGATATGCTCGACAATGCCCTTGCCGTCCGGGCGATTGGTGCCGATCGTTCCTGATGGTCCGCGCTTGGCCCAGCCGACGCAATAGAGGCCCTGCAAGATGCGGCCATCATCATTGGCGAAGCGGCCTGCGCGAGTATCGAACGGCACACCGGGAATGGGATTGGTGCGATAGCCGATGCAGCTGATGACCATGTCGGCGGGCAGCTTTTCCACCTCACCCGTGCCGACCGCGCGACCCCTTTCCAGCTTGGTATGTTCGACTTCGATGGCCTCTACCTTGTCATCACCGACTAAAGCGTTGGGCTGCGTAAAAAAGGCAAACTCCACCGCGATGCGCTTCTCGGCCCGAATATGCTCGGGAATTGCAGCGAATTGGCGCAGCAGGGTGACTGATTTGCGTTGACCTGGCTCCAGCATCGCATCTTCGCCCTCATCGGGCAGGGCACCGCCATCGACATGCGGCGAGGCACGCTCAAGCTGCCCCAGTTCGCCCAATTCCTTGGGTGTCATCATGATCTGGTGCGGTCCGCGCCGCCCGAGGATAATGATCCGCTCGATATTGCTTGCCTGCAATGCATCGTAGGCATGGCCAACGATATCGCTGCCTTCCAATTCCTGGGCGGTCTTGGCGAGCATCCTTGCAACATCGAGCGCAACATTGCCCATGCCGATCACCACCGCCGTACTGCCTGACAAGTCTGGATTCAGATCGGCGAATTCGGGATGACCATTGTACCAGCCAACAAAGGCCGCGCTGCCGAAAACATTGCCTAAGTCCTCACCGGGGAGTCCCAATTCGCGGTCCTTGGGTGCGCCGGTGGCCAGAACCACAGCGTGGTACAATTCCTGCAGTTCCGCGATTTCGATATCGCGCCCGATGGCAACATTGCCGACGAAGCGCACATTTTCGGTCAGCGCGGTCTTCTCATAGCGCCGCGCCACTCCTTTGATTGACTGGTGATCGGGAGCGACACCAGTGCGAATCAGGCCGTAAGGCACTGGTAACATATCGAAAACATCGACCCGCACATCGTCTCCGAACGCTTTCTGCGCCGCCTCTGCCGTGTAATATCCCGCAGGGCCTGATCCGACGATGGCGATATGGCGCATATTCCCTCCCGAAAGCGGCTTCGCGCAGCAATTCTTAACCCATTTTCTGCTCTCGGCAATGGGCGCCGGACACCTATGCCCTGTTGCCCGCCTTCGCTTAGGCAAATGGTAAGGACAAACCGCTATNACTAACGAAGTTACATTTCTGCCTCGGCAATANCTCGACGGCGGCTTANCGGAGAAGACTTGCCTTGGGTATGCGCGGCATCATGAAGAATTTCGGCGGCCAGCGCGGTGAGCCTGTNAGCGTGCCTGATGCCGAAGCCGCCGCTGCGCGCGCAGGTGTGCTCGACGCGAAACAACGTCTATCCATGTTCGATGCGCTCGAAAACGCGGGCATCAGCTGGTTCTGGGCGACCGATGACACGGGCGTGCTGACTTATCTTTCACCTGCCGCAATTGAAAAATTCAGCGCGGATCGTCCGGTTGTCGGCGAACTTCTGGGCAGTCTGGTCGAGACAGTCGAAGGCAGCGAAAGCGCCAATCGCACCAGGCCACTCGCATTCCTGCTCAGCGCACGCACGACTTTTATCGATCAGCCAGTGCGGATTGGCGGCTCGAAAGAGGGCGAGGCGAAGACGGACGAAGCCTGGTGGGCGCTGACAGGCAAGCCGCAATTCACCAAGGGTGGAGACTTCCTCGGCTACAGGGGAAGCGTCAAAGACATCACCTCAGCATATCACGCGGAGCAGGCATCCTCGCAAGCGGCCGAATATGACTCGCTGACCAAACTGGCTAACCGCCATCGCATGTCGCGACGCCTGACCGCTGTTCTCAACGCCTATCGGGTGGAGAAACGGTCCTGCGCGCTGCTGATGCTTGATCTCGACCGCTTCAAGCAAGTCAATGATACGCTGGGCCATCCGGCTGGCGATGAGCTATTGCGTCAGGTGTCAGACCGGTTGCAACAAATCGTGCCAGAAGAAGCTGAGATCGGTCGCATTGGTGGTGATGAGTTTCAGATCATTCTGCCCGATCAAGATGATCGCGGAAAGTTGGGAGAGCTGGCCAACCGGATCATCCAGATGGTCTCGCAGCCCTATTCCATCGAAGGCAGTCGCGCGATTATCGGCACCTCGATTGGTATCGCTGTTGCGCCATATGACGGGATTGAGCCAGACGAACTGGTCAAGGCAACGGACCTCGCGCTGTATGCCGCCAAGGGTGGCGGTCGCGCTCAATTCCGCTTTTATTCCAATGATCTGAAAGAATCTGCTGAAGATCGGCGCGAGATCGAAGAGGATTTGCGCGATGCGCTGGCGCAAGGTCAGCTGGAAATGCATTACCAGCCGACTGTTGACGCAAAGACCCATAAGGTGCGCAGTTTCGAAGCGCTGATGCGCTGGAACCATCCTTCTCACGGATCAATCAGCCCCGCTACCTTTATTCCGATTGCCGAAGAGAGCAATCTGATTGAGCAATTGGGCGAATGGGCGCTGCGTCAGGCGTGCGAGGACGCTGTGCAATGGCCTGATGGGATTACTGTGGCGGTCAATGTGTCGGCGCAACAATTCGTCAGCGACAATCTGCCTAAGGTCGTTGAAAGCGCGCTTTCCTCATCTGGACTGCCCGCAAAGCGTCTCGAACTGGAGATTACCGAAAGCGTTTTCATGGGCGATGTCGACGCGACGGACCTCATGTTCAAGAAATTGAGCAAGATCGGCGTCAAGCTGGCGCTGGACGACTTCGGCACCGGCTATTCCTCGTTGTCCTATTTGCGCCGCGCTCCGTTCGACAAGATCAAGATCGACCAGAGTTTTGTGCGTGGTTGCGCGCAGAAAGACAACTCCGGCGCTGCGATCGTCACGGCAATCGTCAGTCTTGCGCGGGCGATGAACATGTCGACCACGGCTGAAGGCGTGGAAGCCATGGATGAACTGAAATGCATTGCCGGACTTGATGCCGATATGGTGCAGGGCTTCATTTTCTCTCGAGCGGTGCCGCAGGATGCAGTGCTCGACAAGCTGGCATCGGGAGAGCTGTGCTATGAGCCAGTTGGGCCGGCTAAGCACCGTTCCGCTCGAAAGACCCTGTTCCGCCGCGTTGGGGTGATTCACGAGGATCATCACTATACTGCCATGTTGCGCGATCTGTCGCGCACGGGGGCGCGGATCGAAGGATTGGTCGATGTGCCGGTTGGGACGCAATTGGTGCTCGACCTGGGCGAGGGGCAGTTGATCGTCGGGACCGTGCGGCGATCACAGGACGCCACGCAAGGGCTGTCCTTCGAAATGCCGCTGGTCAGTGATGGCGCGGGTGGGCTGTGTACTCGCCACCGTGTCTCACCTTACATGCTGGCAGCGGCAGGTATGCCCTTGCGATCCTTGCCGCCCGGGCATTACACGATACCGAGCCAACAAGGCACCGGATCATCTACGCCCATCTTCATGCAGGTTGATGTGACGGCAGGCTCGCTCCGGGCTGGGTAAGGTCGGCGCGATCGCAATCGCGGTGCAAATGCGCTCTGTACGATGACATTGTGCCGTGGCCCATAAGACATGCTGACATTTGCCTGAAGCGCGGCTAATGGCTGCTCGCAAATGACTGACCTTTCCAAAATCCGCAATTTCTCGATTATTGCCCATATCGATCACGGCAAGTCCACGCTGGCTGACCGTCTGATCCAGCAGTGCGGCGGCCTGACCGCGCGCGAGATGTCCGAGCAAGTCCTTGATAACATGGACATTGAAAAGGAGCGCGGGATCACCATCAAGGCGCAGACCGTGCGCCTCAACTACACTGCCAAGGACGGCGAGACCTATGAGCTCAACCTCATGGACACGCCCGGCCACGTCGACTTCGCCTATGAGGTCTCCCGCAGCCTCGCCGCGTGTGAGGGCGCGCTGCTGGTGGTGGACGCGGCGCAGGGCGTGGAAGCGCAGACGCTCGCCAATGTGTACCAGTCGATCGAGCACGATCACGAAATCGTCTCCGTCATCAACAAGATTGACCTTCCCGCCGCCGAGCCTGAACGGGTTAAGGAGGAGATCGAGGAAGTCATCGGCCTCGACGCGTCCGAAGCCGTGATGACCTCGGCCAAATCGGGCATCGGCATTGAGGACGTGCTCGAAGCGGTGGTCGCCAAGATCCCGCCTCCCAAGGGCGAGCGTGACAGCCCGCTCAAGGCCATGCTGGTGGATAGCTGGTACGATCCGTATCTCGGCGTCGTCATCCTCGTGCGCGTGATCGATGGCGTGCTCAAAAAGGGCCTCGAAGTGCGCTTCATGCAGGGCGGCACGCAGCATCTGGTGGACCGCGTGGGCGCCTTCACCCCCAAACGCATCGACCTGCCCGAAATCGGCCCCGGCGAGATCGGCTTCATCACCGCGCAGATCAAGGAAGTCGAACAGGCCCGCGTGGGTGACACGATCACCACGGTGAAGGGCGGGGCGGAGCAAGCGCTCACCGGTTATAAGGAAGTGCAGCCGGTGGTGTTCTGCGGGCTGTTTCCGGTCGANGCGGCAGATTTTGAAAAGCTGCGCGANAGCATCGGCAAGCTGCGCCTGAACGATGCGAGCTTCAGTTACGAGATGGAGAGCAGCGCCGCGCTCGGCTTCGGCTTCCGCGCGGGTTTCCTCGGCCTGCTGCATCTGGAAATCATCCAGGAACGGCTTAGCCGCGAATATGATCTCGACCTGATTACCACTGCGCCTTCAGTGGTTTACCGCATCCACCTCGCCCATACCAAGAATGAGGACGCGGCGGTGGTGGACATCCACAATCCCGCCGACTGGCCCGATGTGAACCGCATCGAGATGATTGAGGAGCCGTGGATCAAGGCGGTGATCTACACGCCCGACGAATATCTCGGCGGCATCTTGAAACTGTGCCAGGACCGGCGCGGCATCCAGACCGACCTCACCTATGTCGGCGGCCGCGCGCAGGTGACCTATGAACTGCCGCTCAACGAAGTGGTGTTTGATTTCTATGATCGCCTGAAGTCCATCAGCCGGGGCTATGCCTCTTTCGATTACGAACAGATTGGCCTGCGCGAAGGCGATCTGGTGAAAATGAACATTCTGGTGAACGGCGAAGCGGTCGACGCCCTATCGCTGATCGTCCACCGCGGCGTCGCCGAAGAACGCGGCCGCGGCATGTGCGAACGCCTCAAAGACCTCATCCCCCGCCACCTCTTCAAAATCCCCGTGCAAGCCGCCATCGGCGGAAAAATCATCGCCCGCGAGACGATCGCCGCCATGCGCAAGGACGTGACCGCCAAATGCTACGGCGGCGACATTTCGCGCAAGAAGAAACTGTTGGAAAAGCAGAAGAAGGGCAAAGCAAGGATGCGCGAGTACGGCAATGTGAGCATTCCGCAGGAGGCGTTTATTGCAGCGTTGAAGATGGGTGAGGAGTGAACTCCTTCCGCGAAAGGCTGCTCTTGTGCGTGGTGTGTTGCATGTTGATCCGAATTGGTCGAGATCCGTTGACTTTTGTTCTTTATTTGTTCCAACTAAGATGCAATGGCAGCAAATTATCAGTGGAAAGCCGCGTTTATGAGAAAGGCGAGGTTTGCGGATTTGGATAGAGAGGTAGGATGGAAAAACTAACTGCAATTTCGCTTTTTTCCGGAGCTGGAGGAATGGACTTCGGCTTCCAAAGCGCTGGGTTTCATGTTTTGGCTGCCGTCGAGAATGACCCCTCATGTTGCGATACACTCCGAGCAAACCTCGACCCACAAAATGTCTGGGAGAGAGACATTTCACGAATTTCGGGCCGCGAGTTATTGGACGGTATCGGAATCGAGAAAGGCGAACTTGACCTTATTTTTGGCGGTCCACCATGCCAATCATTCAGCCTCGCT
>JGI24025J20009_10002304_pt1 | contig 13799 bp, 10 predicted proteins | sample Cruoilmetagenom3_FD_20009 | JGI IMG/M metagenome (IMG submission 20009)
TGCGGATTAGGACAGATGATTAGCTTAAAGTATGGGACAATACCAATTGTTAGAAAAACTGGAGGATTAGCGGATACGGTAATTGACTGTGATAAACACATTGAAAAAGGCACAGGGTTTGTTTTTAAAGAAGCGAGTTCAAAGGATATGCTTTCAGCAATTAAAAGAGCAATTGATGTGTTTAAAGATAAAAAGAAATGGAATAGAATTGTCAGGAGAGCTATGGGACAGGATTTTTCATGGAATAAATCAGCAAATAAATATGTTAAACTATATAATAAAGCAATATTATCAAAATAAATTGTGGTTAAAAACTTGTTAATTTTTATCATTGTGAACTAGGTCCTTCGCATGTTATTTTGAGCATGGTCATGATTGTCATTGCGAGCCACCGAAGGTGGCGTGGCAATCTCAAATAAGGATATATTGTTAAATTTAGTTAAAATTAGATTGAGCAGCCTGTTCCGATAGAGATTGCCACGTCGCTTACGCTCCTCGCAATGACATATGGAATCTCGCTCCTCGCAATGACAATCAGGACCTGGCTTGAAATGACAACCAGGAAATGGCTAAAATTGAAATGATTTACTAAATATTTATATTTATGGTGGATTTTATGCAGGGTAATCCTAAAAAGTTAAATGAAATTCCTATAGAGGATGAATATATTTATGCCTTAAGCCAGATAGGTCAGATTGCGACATCCAGATTAGACTTAAGTAAAAGGCTGGATCAGATTGTAAAACTAACAAAGAAGCTGCTTAAAGTAGATGTATGCTCCATATTTCTATACAATGAGCCAACAGAAAAACTGATTTTAGAAGCAACTGATGGTCTTGACCTCAATTCAATCCTGAAAGTTAAATTAGATATAGGTGAAGGAGTAACCGGGGTATGTGCAGAGACAAGAAAACCACTGATGATACAAGAAGTTAAAAAGCATCCTGAATATAAGTATTTTCCTGAGACAAAAGAGGAGATATTTACTTCTCATCTATCTATACCTCTTGTGAGCTTTGATAAGTTGATAGGTGTAATGAATGTTAATACAATAAAACTATACCATTTTACTGACAGAGAAGTTAAAATACTCCAAACAATATCAAGTTATATTTCTGGAGCTATAAGTAATGCTCAAATTTATAATAGAGCTCTCCGCAGGGTGAAAGAACTCTCAACTATTGAGGAGATATCCACTGCCTTATCATCAACTATGGAACTTCAAGAGCTTTTAGATTTGATTCTTAAGATAAGTTCTGAGATAGTGAGGTGTGAAGGTGGAGTAATTCGTCTTTTAGATTCAGACTCCAATATTTTAATAAGAAAAGCCAGCTCAGGGATGCCTTATGAGAGTAAGATAATTCCCGATTTAAAGTTAGGAGAGGGAATTGCAGGTTGGGTTGCGAAAGAAAAGCAACCAGTCATTACTAATGATGCTATTGGTGATGAAAGATTTTTTCATCCACCCGAGTCAATGGTAAAGACAGAGATCTGCACACCACTTCTAATTAAAAATGAAGTGATAGGAACTATCAGTCTTTATAATAAACTTACAACTCCAATTTCTCCACAAGGTACTTTTGATGAAGAGGATTTACGTCTTTTAATAATTCTGGCAAATAAAGCAGCTTTAGCAATTGATAATGCTCAACTATATTATGAGTTAAGATCAAAAGTAGAAGAGCTTTCTCTACTCTTTCAAGTAAGTGATAAATTAAGTTCTACAATAGATTTTGAAAAGGTTTTAGATAGTTATTTAGACCTTAATGCAAAATTACTTCACGCAGATAAATGCTCTGTAAAACTCATAGATGCTACTGGAATGATGTTTGAGATAGTTAGATATATAGGACTCAGCGATGATTATATTAAAAGCAGATCAAGACAGATAAAAGATGATGGCACAAACTGGGTAATAACTGAAGGTGAATCACTTTTAATACCTGATATCACTAAAGTGGATAAAGTTTATAATATACCATCAATGGTTAGAGAAGGGATTAAATCACTACTTTCAATTCCAATGAAATACCAGGACAGAGTTATAGGTGTATTAAATGTATATAAGAGCAAAGATGAACCAACATTCACTGATGATGAGGTTAAACTTCTAACAATATCTGCAAATCAGGCAGCTATATCTATAGAAAATGCTCGGCTTTTTAAAGATACTCAAAATCTGGCTAAAATAAACCAGGAGAGGTTAAGAGAAATCTCAATTTTATATGAGATTATGAGAGCTTCAAGTTCAACATTAGAATTAGATGATGTTTTAAAAGTGATATTAACCGGTCTTACATTTGGTGATGGCTTTGGTTTTAATAGAGCATTTCTTTTTTTACCTGATGAAAAAATTGAATTTTTAGAGGGGAGAACTGCAGTAGGTCCATCAAGTTACGAAGAAGCATGGAAGATATGGCAACAGGTTTCAGAAGAAAAGCTATCATTAAAAGACATACTTTATAGAAAAAGGAATGGTGAGGAGTATTTAACTGAATTAATAAAAAGAACTAAAGCAGTTAAGATACCGATTGATGGCAAAAAAGTGGTAGGAAGAACATTTTTAGAAAAGAAATCTTTCAATATAAAGATTGCTATTAAAGAATTTCCCATTGAAAAAGAGATAGGTGAGTTATTGGACTGGGAGGATTTTGCGATAGTTCCTCTCCTTTCGAGAGACAAAGCAGTGGGGGTAGTTATTGTAGATAATCATTTCAATAAGAGACCCATCGCAGTTGAGGATATTAATTTTTTAATTATGTTTGCGAATCAAGCAGGATTGGCTATTGATAATGCAACTGTGCATAAAAAATTAAAAGAAAGTGTAAATTCAATGGAGATAGCTAATATAAAACTGCAGGAGCTAAAGAACTATAGTGAAAATATAGTTGAAAGCATAACATCAGCAATATCTGTTATAGATAAAAATACAATTATAAGTAGTTGTAACTCGAGTTTTGAAAGTTTCATTGGTTTATCCAAAAAGGAAATTATTGGAAGAAGCCTATTAAAACTACCGTTAAAGATAGAAGAGCTTGACTTAATGAGTATAATTGAAGAGACTTCAGTAAAGGGAGAACCCCATGAACTTTCGAAAGTTCATTGTTTGGCAAATAATGAAAAAATTATTGTAAATATTAGTATTTATCCATTTAAAGATTCTCTAAAAAATGTCATCGGAGTTGTATTATCTATACATGATGTAACAGACATAGTGAAGTTAGAGAAAAGAGTTAAAGATTCTGAACAATTAGTAATGCTGGGTGAACTTTCAGCTGGAGTTGCACACGAAGTAAGAAACCCACTTGTTTCAATTGGTGGCTATATAAGAAGGCTTCAGAAAAAACACAAAGATGATGAAACAGATAGAGAATATACATCAATTATTATTAAAGAAGTAAAGAGATTAGAAAATATAGTAAGCGAAGTATTGGATATAGCAAGCCCCAGGAAACCAAGTTATGATCTGGTAGACTTAAATAAAATAATTCTGGATATTATGAATATTCTCAAAACAAGTTGTAAAAATAAAGAGATTCAAGTGGAACAAAAATTGATGGAATCTCTTCCGACTGTATTTGGCTCATCGTCACAATTGAAACAGGTATTTTTTAACTTATTTCAGAATGCAATTGAAGCATCGCCGGTTGGAGGAATAATAAAAATTAAAACAGGACATAAGGGTAATGAAGATTTTTTAATGATAAACAATGAAGGTGAAGTAATACCATCATATATAAAGGAAAAAATGTTTGTACCTTTTTTTACTACCAAAATCAAGGGAACTGGACTGGGTCTCTCTGTTTCAAGTAGAATTATAGAGCTACATCATGGAAGAATTGAGTTAAAAAGCACAGAAGAAGAAGGCACAACATTTACAGTATTCTTACCAAAAAGTGCTTTAAAAATAAAAAATATGGGGTCAGGTCTTGCAATATAACATTTTTTTAAAAAGAATAATTTTTAATTCTTTTATAAATTATAGTTTTATAAATAATTTTATTAATATGAAATATTTAAAAAAAGGGATTAATTATGAAAAAGATTCTAATTGTTGAGGATGAAGAGAATCAGAGATTATTATACAAAACTGAGTTAGAGGAAGAAGGATATATAGTATATATAGCTGAAAATGGAGTGGAGGGACTGAAGAAATTCGAACTAGAACGTCCGGATTTAGTTACAATAGATATAAAGATGCCAGATATGGATGGGATGGAATTACTACAAAGAATAAGAGAGATAGATAAAGACATACCAATAATAATGCTGACTGCTTATGGTGAATATTCTCAAAATTTCACATCATGGGCTGCTGATAAATATGTGGTAAAATCATCAGATTTAACGAAACTAAAACAGGAAATAAAGAATCTTTTTGAAAAAGAATAAAAAAATATTAAAGATTTTGGCATAGTTTCTTGACTAAAATGTCTTTGAAACAATGTCACAAATCTATAAAAAGAATTAAATATAAAAAATAAATTTTATTTAGAGAAAAGGATGGTAATTGGTTAGTTGCCTCAATTACGTCAAGAACTTGTTACAGGTAAATGGGTTATTATAGCTACTGAAAGAGCACGTCGTCCTAATTCATTCTCAGAAACCAAACGAATTGTCTCGGGAAAAAAGACAATATGCCCATTTTGCTATGGGAATGAATATATGACACCAAAGGAAGTTCTGGCTTTTAGAGATAATGGTGAGCCAAATAGTTCCGGATGGAAAGTTAGGGTAGTTCCTAATAAATTTCCAGCACTTGTGTCTGAAGGTAGACCAGAGCTTACTAANAGTGGGATATACTNTACTATGGATGGTGTNGGGGCTCATGAGGTTATAATTCACTCACCAAATCATAATCTACCACTTCCTTTAATGAGCGAAGAACAGATTGAATTAGTTTTAAAAGCATATTTAATAAGATATAGAAAGCTCTCTGAAGATTCAAATTTAAAATTCATTCAAATAATAATAAATCATGGAAAAGAAGCAGGAGCATCTTTAGATCACCCACATTCACAACTTTTTGGACTGCCAATTGTACCAAATTATGTATTGGATGAAATCGAAGGATCAAAAAGATACTATAATAAATTTAAAAAATGTGTTTTTTGTGAAATTGTAAAAGAAGANATGCGAANAAGNAAAAGGATTATTGATGAGAATGATAAATTTATTGCGTTTGAACCATTTGCTTCAAAACTCCCATTTGAAACCTGGATAATTCCAAAAAAACATATGGAAAGTTTCTCAGATATGGGTGAAAATGATTTAGCTGATTGTTCTAAAATAATAAGAAATACAATGAAAAAAATCTATGATGGATTGAATGATCCACCTTTGAATTATTGGCTTCACAGTACACCTCTTCGTAACAATCATGAACATTACCACTGGCATTTTGAGATAATTCCTAAACTTACAACAACTGGTGCTTTTGAGCTTGGAACAGGAACTATAATTAATACAACCCTTCCGGAAGAATGCGCTAAATACTTAAGAAATTTTAATAAATAACGAAGGGGAAGGAATAAACTTCTGTGGAGAAGAATCTCTTACTCAATTCTAAAACAAACATTTAAATTTTGTTTGATTCTTTACTGCATTTAGCAGGACTCTTCAGCTGCTACTGCTCCTTCAGAGTGACAACAATTATTAATTTAAGTTACCTTTTTAATATAAAAAATATATAATTTAATTTAGAGGTGATTTTAAGGTGAAATATTTTGTTGATATTGTATTAGTTATTTTTGGGTATATCTCTGGTTCGTTCCCACCTGCTTACATCACTGTAACACTTTTTAAAAATAAAGATATTAGAGAAATCGGAAGTGGAAATGTAGGAACAACGAATGTTTTAAGAAATGTTGATCTAAGACTTGGTATTATAACCGGTATTTTAGATGTTACGAAAGGCTTTATTCCTACTTATTTAGCAATGAGATATTCATCAATTAAGTGGATCCCAATTTTAGTAGCAGTAGCTTCTGTAGTTGGTCATAATTGGTCAATATTTTTGAAGCTTACTGGTGGAAAAGGAGTAGGTACAACAATAGGTTCTTTACTGGCTCTTAGTCTTAATTCTAATCTCAATTCCAATATCAATCCAATGGTTTTCATTCCTTCAATAATTGGATTTATATTTACACTTATATTTTTTAAAGATTTCTATATTGGAGCCATGGTAGCCTATATTATTGGACCTTTTTCTTTCTTATATTTCAAAAGACCCTTTTTAGAAGCAATATTAATTTTAATTCTGGCGATTGCTGTAATTTATAAAATACGTTTTGACCTTAAGAGATCTTTTAGAAAAAGAAGAAAAGCTACCGGGGATGTCAGATCTTAGCATAATCAATATTTTTATAATTTCAATATTTTTAAACTTTTAATTTTCTATCTCCAAAATTTAAAAGAAAATATGACAATAATTAGAGAAAATGATCTTATAAATAGGGTAAAAGATACAATTGATGAGTATGGGATGCTTGTTAATGGTGATAAAGTTTTAGTTTCTGTTTCAGCAGGGCCTGATTCTATGGCTTTGCTATATATCCTTTTAAAATTAAAAGATTCATATGACCTTAATCTACAACTTTTTCACCTTGATCACCTGACAAGAGAAGGTCAATCTTCAATTGATGCACAATTCATTAAAGAATTGTCTAAGAAAATAGGAATAGATCTAAACTTATATGTAAAATCAGCTGAAAAATATGCAAGAGAAAAAGGATTATCATTTGAAACTGGTGCGAGAGAGTTAAGGTTAAGTTTACTTAAAAAAGTCGCGGATCAAAAAAAGTTTACAAAAATAGCAACAGGTCATAATGCAAATGATTTAGCCGAAACTATGCTTATGAGATTGATTAGAGGAACAGGTACAAAAGGTATGATAGGAATTTCACCAACTCGGGGGAAATTCATTAGACCACTTATATATGTATTCAGAGATGAAGTAGAGAAATTCTGTTATGAAAATGAAATTGGTTTTAGAATAGATCAAACAAATCTTGGAAGTTATTATTTCAGAAATGCCATAAGAAATAGATTGATTCCCCTGATGAGGGAGATCAGTAAAAAAGATTTTTTGAAGAATTTGATAAATTTTTCAAAGATCTATTTAGAGGAGGATAGATTTTTAAACAGCTTAACCAAAAAGATCTATCACAGAATATTAAAAAGAAAAAATGATGATGTTTATATTCCAATAATTGAACTTAAAAATTTACCACCTGCATTAAGCAGGAGACTTCTGAGGTTAGCTATAGGGGAGAAAAAAGGTGAACTTCTGGATATTTCATTTAATGCAGTTGAGGATATAATTGATTCTTTAAAAAGTGAAACGGAGTCTTTTGTGTTCAATTTACCAAAATTTATAAAGGTTGCTAAGGATAAAGAAAATTTGGTTATTAAAAAGATCGAGAAGCAAGAAATATTTTTTAAAAAAGAGGTTCCAATAGAGGGAACCTGTATTTTGGAAATCTTAAACTTGGTGATTAAAACAAGGATTGTGGATAGAAAAGATGCTAAAATTAAAGATGATAAAAAAACTGCTTATATGGATTATGAAAATATAGTTCCACAACTTTATGTAAGACCATGGAAATTTGGTGACAGATTTATGCCTCTTGGATTAGATAAAAGAAAGAAACTCCAGGATTTCTTTGTAGATGAGAAAATTGCCCGAGAGAAGAGAAAAACAATACCTATCTTAGTTGATGGTGAGAAAATTGTGTGGATTGTTGGTTACAGAATAGATGAAAGAGTAAAAGTAAAGTCAGAGACAAAGAAGGTTTTAATTATTGATATAAAAGAATTAAATTGAATTATTCTTAATGTAATGTCACATTTTACTGACACTACTATTTAAAGGAGGATTTGTGAAAAAGGGGATTAATAAGATGGACGAAAAAGTTGGTAAGGTTCTTATAGGTAAAAAGCAAATAGAAAAGAGAATTAAAGAACTTGCAAAGCAGATATCCCAGGATTATGAAGGAAAAGATCTCATATGTGTAATAATTTTAAGAGGAGCCTTCATGTTTGTGACTGATCTGGCTAAAGAAATCTCTGTACCTGCAAAATTTGACTTCATGGCTACAAGCAGTTATGGAGATAGTACTACAAGTTCGGGAGTTGTTAGAATCTATAAAGATTTAGACATGAATATAGAAGGGAAGGATGTATTGATTGTAGAAGATATAGTAGATACAGGTAGGACGATTAATTATTTAGTTAAGAATCTTAAAACTCGAAACCCCAAATCCCTGGAAGTTTGTACATTACTTAATAAACCTGCAAATAGAGTCGTTAATGTTAAAATTAAGTATGTGGGATTTGTAATACCACCAGACTTTGTTATAGGTTATGGTCTTGATTTTGCAGAGAATTATAGACACATACCAGAAGTAAGGGGATTCAAAGAGGATTGATATTGGAGAGGTATATGAAACAGGAGAAAATCCACCTGCTAAAATCTTCCCATTATTTCAGAAAATAGAAAAATAGAGTAGATTATGGTAACATATTATTAAAGATATATCTTGAAACAAAGAACGGACGGGGTTTTACCCAGTTTTAAATTTATTAAAGGAGATAAATTTGAAAAAGTCACTAAGAAATATATCAATTTTTATACTGTTAATTATTGCTTCATTGGTATTACTTAGAAATCCAATTGAACAGATTACGAAAATGGATATAGAAGATTATACTCTGGATCAGTTCATATCAAAGGTTGAGTCTGATCAAGTAAAACAAGTATTAATCAAGGATAAAAGTCAGATTATAAGTGGAACTTTAAAGGATGGAACTAAATTTACACTAAATTACATATCAGATTATGGAGAAACTATTACTAATATACTGAGAGAGCACAAAGTAAAAATAGAAACTGATCCTGAAAACACACCATTCTGGGTTAGCTTACTTTTAAATTGGGGACCAATTATTTTAAGTATAGGTTTGTTATTTTTCTTCTTAAGTCAGATGCAAGGAAGTGGCAGTAAAGTTCTGGCATTTGGTAAAAGTAAGGCAAAATTAGTAACAAAAGACCAACCGAGAGTTACCTTCAAGGATGTGGGAGGTTTATATGAAACCATAGAGGAGTTGAAGGAAATTGCAGAATTTTTAGAAAATCCGGCAAAGTTTCATGCTTTAGGAGCAAAAATACCTAAGGGTGTACTTCTATATGGACCTCCTGGATCAGGAAAGACATTATTAGCAAGAGCTGTTGCTGGTGAAGCCAAGGTTCCCTTCTTCCAAATAAGTGGATCAGAGTTTGTAGAACTATTTGTAGGTGTTGGTGCATCAAGGGTTAGAGATCTATTTGATCAAGCAAAAGCTAATGAACCATGTATAGTCTTTATTGACGAAATAGATGCAGTTGGTAGGCATAGAGGAGCAGGAATTGGTGGAGGTCATGATGAGAGAGAGCAAACATTAAATCAACTTTTAGTAGAGATGGATGGATTTGATATACATGACTCAATAATAGTTATGGCTGCAACAAATAGACCCGATATTTTAGACCAAGCACTTCTAAGAACCGGCAGGTTTGATAGACGGATTGTGGTAAATATTCCTGATATCAAGGAAAGGGAAGACATATTAAGGATACACATGAAGGGGAAACCAATAGCTGATGATGTTAATGTTAGTGTTGTAGCAAGACAGACCCCAGGATTCACTGGAGCAGACTTAGAGAATCTACTTAATGAAGCTGCACTATTAACTGCAAGATATAATAAAAAGAAGATAACGATGGAGGAAGTTCAGCAGTCAATAGAGAGAATAATAGCGGGACCGGAGAAAAAGAGCAGGATTATTAGTGATGAGGAGAAAAAAATAATAGCTTATCATGAAGCCGGTCACGCTCTTGTTGCTTGCTATTTACCTCATGCTGACCCAATTCATAAGATATCAGTAATATCAAGAGGTATGAGTTTAGGATATACGATAACACTTCCTGAACAGGATAAGTATTTAATCTCCCGTTTAGAATTGAAGGATAAACTGACCCAGCTTCTCGGAGGAAGAGCATCTGAGGAGATAGTAATTGGTGATATAACAACTGGAGCACAAAATGACCTTGAAAAATCTACAAAGATAGCAAGACAAATGGTGTGTGAGTTTGGAATGAGTGATAGAATTGGACCACTAACACTTGGAGATAAACAGGGTGCTATTTTCCTTGGTAGGGATTTTTCAGCTCGTCCTGATTACAGTGAAGAGCTTGCTTATGAGATAGATAAGGAAGTAAAAAAGTTGGTAGACAATGCTTATAATAAAGCAAAGAGTATTTTAAATACTCATAGAAATAAATTAGATTTAATTGCTAAAAATCTTATAGAAAAAGAGACATTAAACAAAGAAGAAGTTGAAGAACTCTTAAATGGTAAAAAGGAAAAAAAGAAAGAAATTGAAACTAAAGCTGAATTTGAAAAGGGTATTGTAAAAAGAGAAAAAACTAAAAAGAAGAAACCTTTAATAACTCCTAAACCAGTTTTAGAAAGTAAATAATCATTTTTTTATTTCAAGTGTAATCTAAAAAATAATTTTAATATCTATTCTTTTTGTTTAATTTCCCTTGGCTTTGGACTTTATCCAAAGCCTTTTTAAATTTATTTTAAACAGCAATTTAAAAGGTTTGGAGAATTTTGTGACATATGAAACCATATTGGAATTTATATCAAAATATGGATACCTGTTTGTCTTTTTAGCAGTTGCATTAGAAAATGGTGCATTTGTTGGATTATTTATTCCTGGCGAGACAATACTTTTAACTGCAAGTTTTGTAGCTTCTATGGACATTTTAAATATTTATGTATTAATTCCAGTGGTTATTATAGGAGCCTTTTTAGGTGACAGCTTTGCTTATTTTTTGGGAAAAAAGGGTGGAAGACCTGTTTTAGTTAAGTATGGACCAAAATTTAGGATTTCAGAGGAAAAGCTTAAAAAAGCTGAAGATTTTTATGAAAAACATGGAGCTAAAACTGTATTAATAGGTAGATGGACAGCTTTTTTAAGAACATTCACGGCATTTTTAGCTGGTGTAAATAAGATGAACTATCCAAAATTCTTTCTTTACAATGCTGTTGGAGCTATCACCTGGAGTTTGGGAAACTGCCTTTTTGGATATTTTTTTGGAAAAAATATGGATTTTATACTTTCTATTATTCATAAAATTGGATGGACAACTTTGATTATTATATTAGTTATAGTATTGATATGGTATATTTGGAAAAGATGGTTAAGAGAGTATTTATTTAAAAATAAAAGTAATTAATTAAACCTGATTGATTTATAAAAAAATCAAAAGTAAGATTATAATAAGTATAAAACAAAAGTAACTTATTAAATTTTACTAATTTTGGAGAAAAGAATGTTACTTGCAATAGATGTAGGAAATACTCAAACAGTTATGGGAGTTATAAAAAATGATGAGATTATTTCTTCCTGGAGGATTTACACTCCAAAAATAAAAACTGGTGATGAAATCGGACTAATGTTGGTTAAATTAATGGAAATAGAAGAAATTGATATTAGAGATATTGATTCTGCTATTGCCTGTTGTGTGGTACCTGGAGTTGAAGATCAATTAATCAAAGCATGTAGACGTTATTTTGATGTGGATATATTGTTAGTAACTGGTGAGATAGAAACCGGGATGGAAATACTATATAAAAGACCGGCAGATGTAGGAGCTGATAGAATTGCTAATGCAGTTGCTGCAAAGGAGATTTATGGAGTCCCCTGTGTAATAGTAGATATGGGAACAGCTACCACTTTTGATGTTATATCCTCTAAAGGTGAATATTTAGGAGGAGTGATAGCTACAGGGATGGAGATTTCAGCTAATGCTCTCTTTAGAAGTGCAGCAAAGCTTTTTAATGTTGAATTGAAAAAACCGCCAACTGTTATTGGAGATACTACCGCCCACAGCATTCAATCTGGTATATTCTGGGGATTTATTGGACAGGTTGAATATATATTAAAAAAGATAGAAAAAAAGTTAGACCAAATACCTTTATTAATAGCAACTGGTGGGTTATCAAGAATAATTGTTAAAAACAGTTCCTATAAATTTATACATGATTTAGACCTGACATTAAAAGGATTAGCAATACTATATGAGAAAAACAGAAACGGGGGCAGGTTTTAACGATTTCTTCAAAAATATAATAGGGATCATTCACTTGAATAGGATAATAATTACATTTAAATAATGAATTTTATTAATTTTAAAAAATTTCAGAGAAGTAGAGTGTAATGAATGATATAAAAAATATGGAGAAAGAACCAAAGATTGATAAAAGGGTAGTTAGTGTAAGTTTAGGCTCTTCCAAGAGAGATCACACAGCATTTGCAGAACTATTAGGAAAAAAATTTAAGATAGAAAGAATTGGAACAGATGGAGATTTTAAAAAAGCAATAAAACTTTTAAAGAGGATGGACGGTATGGTTGATGCCTTTGGATTGGGTGGAGCTGACTTTTATCTTGGAGCTGGTGAAAAAAGATATATCATAAGAGATTTAGTGAAGGTAAAAAATGCAGTTTCAAAAACACCATTTGTTGATGGTAGTGAAATAAAAAACACATTAGAAAGAGATGTAGTTGATGTTTTGCTTAAAGAAGGAATTAGATTGAAAGGTAAAAAGGTTCTTATGCCGAGTGCTGTTGATAGATTTGGCATAGCTGAAGAATTTTATAATGCTGGTTGTAAAACTCTTTTTGGTGATTTCATTTTTGGACTGGGACTCCCAATTCCAATAAGAACTATAAAAACTTTAAAAATAATTGCAAAATTATTGTTACCCATTCTAACAAAATTACCATTTAGAATTTTATATCCAATAGGAGCTGAACAGGAAAAAGCTCCCAGTAAAAAATATCAGAAATATTATTTAGACGCAGATATAATAGCAGGTGATTTTCTTTTTATTAAAAAATATATGCCAGATAATTTATCTGGAAAGATTATTATAACAAACACAATAACTTCTGATGATTTAAATGAACTAAGAAGGAGAAATCTTGATATCTTAGTTACAGTTACACCAGAATTTTCAGGGAGATATTTTGGAACTAATGTTATAGATGCAATTATAGTATCACTGATTGAAAAGCCGGTTAAAGAGATTACAGATAATGATTATAGAGATATGCTATCTAAACTAAAATTCATTCCCAAAATTAATTATTTACACGAATCAAGTCAATTGTATTAATAAAAAAGCTAAAAACACCTCAGGGAGAATTTAAAATGAAATTGTGGAAATCAGATAAATTGAAAGAATTTTTAAAAAGTAAAACTATCCCATCGGATGTTATTTCAAGATACAAAAAAGCAAGACAGATTATTGAATCAGGGAAAAATCCATTTAAATCAAAGTTTGATCGTAAGAATACAGTAGAGGAAATTATAAACTCATATGGTTATCTGAAGCCTGGAGAAAGAAGTGATGAGAAAGTAAGTGTCTGTGGAAGAGTTATTACTATAAGAGAACATGGAAAATTAACATTTGCTGATATAAGAGACCAAACTGGAAAAACCCAGCTATATTTGGATAAAAAAATATTGAAAGATGACTATGAATTTTTCCAATCTCTTGACATAGGTGATTGGATAGGTATTGAGGGCAGTCCAATAAGAACAAAAAGAGGTGAGCTATCATTACTTGCTGATAGAATGGATTTATTAACAAAGTCGTTAAGACCATTACCTGAGAAATGGCATGGTTTAAAAGATAAGGAGATACGTTATAGATATAGATATTTAGATTTAATTACAAATCTTAGG
>JGI24025J20009_10002305_pt1 | contig 13794 bp, 14 predicted proteins | sample Cruoilmetagenom3_FD_20009 | JGI IMG/M metagenome (IMG submission 20009)
GAGATTAAAACAAGATTTTGGTGATAAGTTAGTTTTTCATGGAGGAGTAGATAATCAATATACGCTGGCATTTGGCTCAGTAGAAGAAGTTCGCCAGGAGGTAATTGATAATATTCATATTCTTGGAAAAGATGGCGGATATATTCTGGGTCCCTGTCATAATATTCAAGTAGTTAGTCCTCCAGAAAATATTGTAGCTATGTATGAAACAGCGTATGAAGAAGGATGGAATTAAAGAGAAAATTTTTTCGTATCGCAGGCAAGAAACCACATTCTTTAAATATTGTTCTTGCTCGAAAAGAATGTCAGCGTATTGGAGATGAACTTAAAAGAATATACTGTTTCCCTGAAGAGAAAAATTTTGCTTATAAAGCTGAAAGATTTTATCCTCCTTTGTAAGAACATAAAATATAAAAATAAGAAGTTAGAAAAATATAAGGAGATGAATAGTGTCTAAAATTAAAATTGGTTTTATTGGTTGTGGAGGAATTGCTCAAGCTCACTTAAAGGTACTTTCTAATATACCAGAGGTTACTCTTAAAGCTTTTTGCGATGTAGATATAAAGAGAGCAGAGGAGTGTGCTAAAAAATATGGAGGCAATTTTTATTCCCAGGTAGAAGAAATGGTGGAAAAGGAAAAACTTGAGGCAGTATATATTTGTATACCACCTTTTGCTCACGAAAATCAAGAAATTATCTGTGCTGAAAATAAGATAAATTTATTTGTAGAAAAACCTGTTGCTTTAACTATAAAGAAAGCAAAAGAAATTGAGAGAGTGATTGAGAAAAATGGAATTATTACTCAAGTAGGGTATCTACTTCGATTTAATAAAGCTATGGAAGAAGTAAGAGAGATGCTCTTAGATAAAGGAGGACCTATAGGATTAGTGAGGTTAAATAGACCCTCCGGGATTCCCTCTACTTCCTGGTGGAGTTTCCAGAAAAAAAGTGGAGGTCCAATAGTAGAAATGATAACACATCATATAGATAGAATGAGATGGATAGTAGGGGAAATAGAAAGAGTTTATGCAGAATATGATAATATATTTCATAGAGGAATAAAAAATTTTACCATAGATGATGTAAGCACTCTCTCTTTACGCTTTAAAAACAAAGCTATAGGAATAATTACCAGTTCTTGTCTCAGCTACAATCCAGATTTTTATGAGAGAATTTTAGCTAAAAATATGGAGATAGATATTGGCTGGAAGGAAATTCGTATTTATGAAAAAAATAAAGTTACTTCTATTCAATTCGAAGGTAATCCTATGCAAAGAGAAGATGAACATTTTATAAACTCTGTAAAGGAAGGAAAGAAAACAAAAATTCCCTATGAAGAAGGAGTAAAAACTTTAGAGGTAACTTTATCTGCTTTAAAATCAGCAAAAACTCATCAACCTGTAAATTTACCTTTGTAAAAAATCTCTTAGGGTAGAGATTAAAAAGGAGAATGAAATGGCTAAAGTATATGTTTTTTTCTGGTTTGATGTCGAAGATTATATTACCCCTCAAAGCGATGAGGCATTAAAGAGATTATTGGAGATTTTTGAAAGACAAAATGTAAGAGGAACTTTTAAATTAGTAGGAGAAAAACTAAGAGTACTCAAGAAAAGGAATCGTAAAGATATTTTAGAAAAATTGCGTCACCAGGATATTGGCTATCATACTGATTTTCATAGCAAGCATCCCACAGTATCAGAATACTTAAAAGACTTAGGATGGGAAGAAGGAGTGAGGGAATTTGAAATCCGTGAAAAAGAGGGAGTAGATGATATAGAAAGAATTTTTGGAAGGGTCCCCTCTTGTTATGGTCAACCAGGGGGAGCCTGGGCTCCTCAAGTTTATGAAGTAATGAAAAAATGGAGAATACCTATTTACTTAGACGAAACAAATCATATAGGACTAAATAGTCAACCATTCTGGTATTGCGGAATATTAAACATTTTAAATTTAAGAAGCAATTGTACCAGAGTAAGCTTAAAAGAAGGAAAGATTGGTCTTGAAAAAGCTAAAAAAGAATTTCAAGATATTTATGAAAAACTTCATTCTCAAGGAGGAACTATCAGTATATATTACCATCCTTGTGAATTTGTTACCAATGAGTTTTGGGATAAAGTTAATTTTGCTGAAGGTAAAAATACGCATCCTTCCGAATACCAGCCTTCACCACTAAAATCTTCTTCGCAAGTAGAGGAAGGATTTAAACTTTTTGAAGATTATCTTTCTTGTATTAAAGCTTACAAAGATCTTGAAATAGTAACAGCTCAAGAAGCACCAGCAATTTATCCTGATTTAGCCAGGCAAAAGGAGTTTTCTTTGGAAGAGATTAAAGATTTATTTAGTAAAGTAGAGGAAGAACTTACTTACCAGGTTTTAGATAAAATTTCTCTCTCTTTAGCTGAGCTTTTTTGCTTAGCCAGTTCTTTTTTAAATAGTTATATTCAAAATAAGATACTTCCACAAAAGGTTATCATACATCAACTAATGGGACCAGGAGAGAGAATAGAAGGGATAAAGACTCCCTTTTATTTCTCCTGGGATTCCTTTGCTAAAACTTGTATTGAAGTAGAAAGATACTTAAGGAAAGTTAAACATACCCCTGAAGAAATTTTTATAGAAGAAAAAAGAGTAACTCCTGCTGATTTCTTTTTTACAGCAGCAAAATTAATTAAAAAAATAATAGAAGATAATCATCCCCCAACTAAAATAAAGATAAGGCAAGCTCGTATTGCTTTGGAAAAATATGTAACTGGTAAAGAAAGCTGGGGATGGGTTATATTCCCAAAAGGTTTTAATGCACCTAAAGTCATAAATTTAGGAAAATTACAAACCTGGACTTTAAAACCAGCTTTAATAGATTGATTTTGGAGGAAAAAAATGAAATATAAATTAGCCTGTGCTACTTTGTGTTATTCTCCTCAAAGGTATAATTTAGATATAGTATTAGAAAGAATATCTAAAATAGGTTTCAAATATGTTTCCTTAGTTTCTATTCCAGGTTTTGGAGAACATATTATGCCTGAGAAAATAACTAAAAAAGAGTTACAAGAGCTTAAAAGAAAAATAAAGGATTATGGTTTAACTGTTTTAGCTATTTTTGGTCCTCATTGCTTAGAAGAAAGAAGTGGAGTAGACTTTTTTAAGAAACGGATGGACCTGGCTAAGGAATTAGGGGGAGAAGTAGTAGACACAGGAACTATCTGGCCTTATAAAAGATGGCCTGATTTAATGAGGAGTAAAGAGGAACTTGCTTTAGCAGAAAAAATTTTTTATGAGAACATAGATAAAGTAGCTTCTTATGCTGAATCAATAGATATTACTGTGGGATTAGAGACTCACACTGGTCTTACGGCTACAGGAAAGAAGAGCTTAGAGGTAATGAAAAAAATTAACTCAAAGTATATTCGTATTACATATGATACAGCTAATTTAATCTTCTATGATGGAGTTAGACCAGAAGAAGATATTTCTTATATTGCTAAATATGTTGCTCATATGCATGTTAAAGATCATCTTGGGGGTTGGAAGGAAGCAAACTTTCCAACTATTGGAGAAGGAGATATAAACTTTAAGCATATTTTTAGCGTCCTCAAGGAAGTTAACTTTAGTGGGCCTTTTTCTATTGAAGGAGTACATGGTGAAACAATAGAAGAAACAGATGAAAAGTTAAAGAAGTCTTTAAAATTTCTTAATCAAACTTTTAGGAGTATCTATGGAGATTAAATAAATGAGTAAAGCTAAAATTTTTTCTACCTTTGATGGACTGAATTTAAAGGAAAATAATCAAAAAATAATTATTAAAGGGACAACTTTTAAATTTACCTTAAGTAAAGCAAATGGACTTATTAACGGGATTGAGATCTTTGGAAATCAATTTTTATCTACTGGGTCTTATTTACCGGACCTTTATTTATCTAATGGAATTGACCCCAAAAATAACTTGTACGAGGCAAGATACGAGACACAAGCTAAGTGTGAAATAATTAGTAGAAGTTCTCAACAGATAATTATTAAAAGTGAGGGGAGCTATTTTAATAGAAAAAAAATAGCTTTTCCTATGCATTATATCTTAACTTATATTTTAGATTTTGACGGGACGCTAACAGTAAAAGTAGTAAATAAAGCCGCAACTAATGGAAATTTGCGATGGCTTTGTTTTTCTAAAGCCAGTGTTAATAAGGATTTGTGTAAATTTTTAGCTTATGAAAATGATTTTTTAAATAATGAGGGTACCTGCCATCCTATTGCCAAGCTTATTTCTAACTCTAAAGGACAATTAATGGCTGGTCGTTTTATTCCCTGGTTCCATTTAGGGAACGATGCTTCTGGTCTGGATGTAGTAATTAGTAATGCTTCAAATATGTCTTATGGCTGGACAGATTCTAGTCCTTACAAAACAGGAGATGCATTAGGTGAACCTGGAAAAATGATGATTTTAGAATCTGAAGGCAAAAAAATTACATGGCAATTCTTTTCCATTCGAAATCTTTTTACTATAATTCATCCACATTGGCAAAGAGAGAATACTTTTTATCTTTCGGCAGTACCTGGAAAAAAATATAGTCCTGAATTTTCTAATCTTCGAGTTCACTGGGAAGGGCCCCACCAATTTAATCCTCATTATGAATACCCCAGCGATGAGAAAATTAAGGAATTAGCCAGAACTGGAATTAACCTTATTGTTGGTTGTGCTAATTGGCGTTCAGGTAAGTATTCTGCTGTTGATAATGAGAAAGAAACAAAGCGAGTCATTGCAACTTGCCATAAATATAATATAAAGATAATTCCCTATGTTACTTTTACTGACCTTAATCATCAAACTAAGGCATTTCTTGAGCATGGTGAAGAATGGCAAATAGAGCCAGTAGCAGAATTTAAATATATAACTAATTTAATGTGCTACGGTGCCAAAGGTTGGCGTGAATATTGGAAAAAAGAAATAGAAACTATTCTCCAAAGGTTTGATTTTGATGGTCTATACATCGATCTTTGGTCAGCTAAGATGTTCTGTCGTAATGAGCAACATGGATGTCATAAAAAATATGGAAATTTTACATTGCCAGGAATTCGCCAAATGGCTCTTTATGCTTACAAAGTTGTTAAAAGTAAAAATCCTCATTACTTTATTTTAGCCAATACTAATATCTTCCCCTGTGCTATGCTTAACAATTTTGTGGATATTAGACTTTTGGGAGAATGGGAAAATGTAGAGCAAACATCTCCTTTAGTAAAGCGAATTTTTTATAATGCTCATCGCTTAGGTTGTAATAGTCTTCTTATTCCCTGGAAAATTAGCTCTATTACTGAAAAAAGTGTAAATTTTTCTCTTTCTTGCCAGGCACCTATGATAATAAGCAGAAGTAAAGGAGAGGATCTTAAAGGAGCTGATCTTCTTTTGCATTTTGCTCACATCTTGCGATTCTTCGATATTAATAAAGCAGAATGTTTTGACTCTTTTAATAATAGCAGTATCATTAGAACCAATCCTGATTATTTGTCTGTAACGGTCTATAAAAATAAGGAAAAAGAAATATTAATAACCGCTGCTAATCAACTTGATAAAGAAATAGAGGCATCTTTGCAAATTCTTAACATAGATAAATTGGATATAGAAAATGGTAAATTTTACTTAGCTTATCAACCTTACAAAGAAAAACTATGGCAAGAATTACCTTTTAAAGGTACTAATTTAAGCAAACCATTTAAATTAAGATTAACTTCTTATTCTCCTTTTATACTTTTCATTACTGAATTACCTCAAACTCCTTCTTTACTTTATGCTCTCAATGCTGATTCTCAAGTAGAACAAAATTGGGATAAATCTTCCCAGACCCTTTCTCTTATCCTTAAAGGAGTAAAGAATGCTTTAGTTAAGGTTACCGTTTACTCATCGCTCTTTTCACTTAAAGAGATTGTTATTAATGATAAGAAAGTAGACTTTAACTTAACAGGTAAACTAATTTCCTTTTTAGCCCCGTGTGAAAGTTTAGTTTGTCTCAAGTTTTAATTAAAATTTTTTAATTTTAGAAAAATAAAAATTAGGAGGGTATGAAATGTGGCCAATTTTTCCTTTACCTCAAGAAATACAAAAGACAAAAGATTATTTTAAGTTAGATGAAAACACCTTAATTGCTCTTCCAAAAGATGCTTTAGAACAGGACTTATTCTTAGCGCGTTTTTTTGTTGCTGAGATAAGTGATAGATATGGTTTTCCACTTAAGATAGAATACTTACAAAAACTTCCTTTAAATAACTCTATCATCTTAATAGGAGCAATTGATAATTCTCTTGTTAGAGCATATTGTGAGCAAAATTCTTTAAAGGTAACTTCCCAAAACCCGGGTCCTGAAGGTTATTTTCTTGAGGTTAAAAAAAGTATTGTGGTTATTGCTGGAAGCGATAATCAAGGTACTTTTTATGGGATGCAGTCGCTTAGACAACTAATTAAAAAAGAGGATAACCATCTTCAAATTGAGGGAGTTCGGATTCGGGATTGGCCTTATAAACCATTTCGTGGACTACGCCTTTATCTTCCTGGCCAGGAGAATATCCCATTTTTTAAGAGGTTTGTGCGCAATTTTATGGCTCTATATAAGTTTAACAAGCTTTTTCTTGAAGTAAATGCTGGAATGCGTTTGGATAAACACCCAGAGCTAAATGTAGGATGGATAGAGTTCGCCAAAGATTTAAAGTATAGTCGTCGGAATTATCCAAGGGAACAAAAACAACGAGAAACAAACTCAACGCACTATGATGCAGTAGATGGAGGTGTAATAGAAAAAGAGGAAGTAGCTGATTTAGTGCAATATGCTAATAAGCACTGTATTGAGGTAATCCCAGAAATTCCTTCTTTAAGCCATAGCTATTATCTTTTAGCTCGACATCGGGAATTGGCTGAAGTTCAGAATGCAGAATGGCCAGATACATATTGTCCTTCCAATCCCCGGACTTATGAACTTTTATTTGATGTTTTTGATGAATACATAGAGGTAATGAAGCCAAAAATGATCCATATTGGTCACGATGAGTGGCTGGTGGGAGGAGAGTGCCCTCGGTGTAAGGGAAAAGATACATCAGAGCTCTTCACTCAAGATGTCATTAAGATCTATAATTACCTAAAAAAGAAAGAGATTAAGGTTGCGATGTGGGGAGACCATCTTGTAGATAGTATCCGTGGAAAGGGTAAAAAAATTGTTTCTCCTGGCGGTTATACTTATTATTGTCCAAGTTCATCTAAATATGTTGAAAGAATTCCTAAGGATATTTTAGTTTTAAACTGGTTCTGGCGAAAACCAGAAAATGAGAGTGATGCTAAAGTAGAGAAACTCGGCTTTAAGCAAATTTACGGCAACTTTAAACCTGATATTGAGAATTATTCTCTTAGAAGCACTCGGTCCAGTATTATAGGTGGCACATCATCCTCCTGGGCAGCAACAAACGAATTTAACTTCGGTAAAGACCTTGTGTACGACTTTTTAGGTTGTGCTAATTTACTTTGGTCAAAGCATTGGTCTGAGAGGAAAAAACTTTATCAGATTGTCCAGTATCTAATACCAGAGGTACGAAAAAATTTTAAGGGAAAAATACCCTCAAGTGAAGATAGAGATCCCTTAGTCCCTGTTAAGATTAGCTCTTACTTTAATATGACGACTGATCAGGAAATATTTGGCGTTAATTTTGAAGGACTTAAAGCAGGTAGAGTGAAGGTGAGAAATAAAGTATTTGAGTTATTTAATGCAAGTAAAGATAAAAACAGATGTGCAATCATAGTAGGAAATAAAGAGAACGAGAAAAATCCTTTACCAGGTAAGATAAAAGGAATTAAAATTAATGAAGATGTTAGCAGTCTCATCTTTCTCCATGCTTGTGCTCGCCCAGCACAAAACAGAATGGCTTATAGTATTATCTTTAATTTTCCTGATACAGCTGATTTATTGGGCCACTATGAGATAGTTTATGAGGACGGTTTAGTAGAAATTATCCCCATTCGTTATGGAATCAATATCCTTGAATGGAGCATAAAAAAGGATCCAAACCAAGGAAATTATTGCTATGAAGCAGATCCAGTCGATTGTAGTATCCCAAAGAAAGCAAATTCCATTACTTTTTTTGCCTATGAATGGACTAATCCTCGTTTCGGTAAAAAGATAAAAGAAGTTCACTTAATTAACTCTAAAGGATTTAAAGCTCCAACTTCTCCTTTTACTTATATGCCCAGCTCAGTGGAGAGCAGTATTTCAAATAATGCAATTATTTTATTGGCTATTAGTTTTGTAAAAAAGAGAATCCCTTTAGAAGAAAGTTAAATAATTAGATTTTTTTAGGAGCTTTCAGGAAAAATAATGGATATTCAAATTGTAAATCCCCTAAATCGCGTGCCACTGGCACTTATAATTGATGATTCTGCGCCTTGTATTAATTTAGCTTATTATTTTATGAAGCAGAGGTTAGAATTGAAAGCAAAACATCCAGGAATGCCCATAAGAACATGGGAGGGGGATCCGAATCGTGCAGTAGAGTCCTTACCTCATAGTATTCCTTCGGATTTCGCTAAGAAGTTTGGTGAGTGGTGTATTGAACAAGGTGTTAAAGGAAAGTTTAGCCTTATACCCTGTCCTGCAGGTTTAGGTCGTATCGATCAACAAATTTCCGGATATAGTAGAAAAGAACTTTCTGCATGGCTTGATGTGTCGCGAAATATAATCCACAAAAACTTTGATATAACACCAGAAATGTTAACTCATACAGTTGTGATGAACCTGGATACCTGGGAACCTACAGAGGAATGGGAGCAAGTAGAATGGGTAAATCCTGTGCCTGAAGATTTACTTATAAAGTATATTGCAACTTCTTTCCAAATTCTTCGTAATGTGGGAATTTATGCAGAAGGAGTTACTTCTCCCGGGGGTTTTGGTGGTAAAATGGAGGATAGATATGCAAGAGCTACATTGATTGCAAACAAACAGGTAAACAAGAATAACTTACCATTTTATTTTCACCACATATATATAGATCGTCAACTTGAGGTTCCTGTTTATTACGCTAATCCTGATAAGGGTGAAGCTGTAATAAGTATCATAGGATGTACCGGTGATTGGTTTGGTGGATGGACTGGTTACGATTTAGGTAAAGCCGATAAATATATTACAAAAGATCTTAAAAGTGGCCGATTGCCAGAAGTTCTTAAGGCTAAAGTGCCTTGTATTTTAGTGGGACATTGGCCCGGAATTTACTTTGGCGGAGAAGAAAAAGGATTTGAGATTCTCAAAGAGGTTAAAAGGCGACTTGATATGTTTGACCCTGATAAGAGCAAAACACTGTGGATGAAGACGAGCGAAATTGCACGTTATTTTGCCGTGAAGAAGATATGTTCAATTAAACCACAAGAAGATGAATGCTTTCTTGTGCATTCACCCGTGTCTTTGGAAAATTTTACTATGAAGATTATCGGCTTAAAAGCTTCATCGGTAAATATAAATAACTATTCCTTGCAAGAGGTGTACTATCAAAGAGATTTTTTATCAAACACATTTTTGGTAAAGGGAAATGATATATTTATAGCCTTTAACCTTATTAAAGGTGACACAAAGATAAAAGTAATTTAAAAGGAAAACTAAAATGCAAGGGCCCAGAGGAACGAAGAAAAAAGAGTTTAAACAAGTGTTAGAGCTTGCAAATTATGTATTTAGGAAAAGCCATGGCCAAAAACCTGAGGTAGGAAAATTTCAAGTTTTTGTTAGAAATAAAAAATGACTGTTCAAAAAGAAGATATTAAAGAAGGGTTAAAAAAATTAGGTCTTAAAAGGAAAGATATGGTTCTTGTTCATAGTTCTTTAAGTAGTTTTGGATATGTAATTGGTGGAGTTAATACTGTAGTGGATGCCATTTTAGAGATAATAGGAGAAGAAGGAACTTTAATTGTACCTACTTTCCCTTTTCGTGGCTTAATGTATGATTATATAAGTAGTAATCCTTTGTTTGATGTAAGAAATACACCCTCTTTAATGGGAATAATTACAGAGACAGTAAGGTTAAGGGAAAAATCTTTAAGGAGTTTAGACCCAAGCCATTCAGTAGCCTCTATTGGTAAAAAGGCTTCTTATATAACTAAAGGACATGAAAATTCCCTGAAAGCCTGCGGGATAGATACTCCTTTTGGAAAGAATATAAAAGAAGGTGGTTATATTCTTCTTCTGGGGGTTACTCATAGTAGCAATACTACTTTACATACTGTAGAAGAAACAGCAGAACCTGATTATATCTATGATGAAAGCAGAATATTTAAAGTTAAGGTTATAGATTGGCAAGGTAGGGAAAGAATAACTACTACTCTACCTACTACTCCTAATCATCCTCGTGATTTTGATAAAATAGAACCTCTTTTAATAGAAAAAGGAGTTCAAGTTAAGGGAAAAATTGGAAATTCTATTATAAGATTAGTAAAAGCAAGTGATTTATTTGGAATTGCTATGGAAGAAATTAAGAAAGATCCTACATTTTTACTTAAGAAGAAAAACTAAAAATTAGGAGAAAATTATGATTATAGATTCTCATGTTCATTTAAAGCATGGGGATGCTAAAAGAACAGAGTATAGTCCAAAGACCATTGTGAAGATAATGAATGAAGTGGGGATTGATAAATCTATTGTATTTGCTATGTCTACAACAACCAAGCACTCAATTGAAATGGCAAAAGAAGCTACCGAAAAATTTCCTGAGCAATTAATTCCTTATGTTTATGCTCTTCCTAACTATGAAAGAGCTGTTCTTAAAGAAATTGAGGAAGCTATCCTAAAATTTGGATTTAAAGGAATTAAAATTCACTTAGGTGAGTGCACATTGGCAGAGTATGTAATTGACCCGGTAATAGAGATTGCTGGAAAATATAATGTTCCTTGTTTAATTGATTGTTTGGGAAGAGATGAAGATATTAAACGTATAGCAAAAAAGTTTCCTGAAACTAAGATAATTATTGCTCATCTCGGCAAATACCTCTGCACTGATAACACCCTTATAGATAAATTTATTAGCATTGCGGAGAATTATAATAATATTTATCTTGATATAAGTGGCGTTGTTATTCCTTATAAGATTGAAGAAGCAGTGCATCGGATTAGTTCTGAACGAGTTATTTTTGGAACAGATGGTCCTCATAAAGCACCTGATTTAGTAAGATATGCTCAAGCTGAGCTTAACAAAATTAAGATGTTAAATTTAACCCGGGATGAAAAAGATGCAGTTCTTGGTGGAAGTATTGTTAAACTACTAAGAATATAAAATTTTTTGCTTCGTATGAGGAGACTTTGAAGGGAATAGAGGCTGGTATATCCCATGTTACCCATCTATTTAATGCTATGCTTTCTATTCATCATCGAAAACCAGGGCCTCTTTTAGCTATTTTTCAGACAAAAATACTCACCACTCAAATTATCTCTGATGGTGTTCACCTGCATCCTGAAATATTGAAATTTGCCTATGATTTATTAGGAGGGGATAGGTGTATTTTGATTACAGACGGTTTGCAGGCTATGGGACTACCCGAAGGAAAATACATCTATAATGGAATTGAATATGAATCGCGAAATGGAACGGCGAGATATTTTAATGGAACCTTAATAGGTACTACTTTAGGCTTAAATCAATTATTAGAGCGATTTATTCGATATACGAGGTGTTCTTTAAATGTAGGAATAAAAGCAGTTACAGAAAATCCTGCTAATGTTCTTGGTATTCAAAATAGAAAGGGAACAATTGAGGTAGGTAAAGATGCAGATTTAGTCATATTAGATGAAGATTTGTCCATTTGGTGCACAATTGTGGGAGGAAAAATTGTCTTCCATAAGTAAAGGAAGGGAGATTAAGGAAACTGTTAAAATACCATAATTTTTATGTCTTCTTTTGGTTTGATGTTGAGGATTATATTATTCCTCAAAGTGATGAAGCATTAAAGAGAGTTTAAAATGAGAATATAATGTCTTCTAAAATCTATAGAATAAATTAATGCGAAGGGCTGATAAGATAAAAGTAGGACGATGCACTATTACGTATATAAGAGGGATAAAGAAGATTTAAAGAGAGACTATGCAACTATAAGAAATTTAACAGAAAATAACAGATAAATAAAAATGAACAAGGGAGGTAATATTAATGGAAAAATTAAAATGTGGAGTTGTGGGACTTGGTCGAATTGGCTGGAATCATCACTGTAAACAAATTTATGGAAAAGAAGACTTAGAGCTTACTTGTGTAGTTGACCCACTTCCTGAGCGTCGTGAAGAAGCAATAAAGATATATAAAACAAAAACGTTCTCTACGATTGATGAGATGATTAGTAGTGGTGTTAAATTAGATCTTTTAGTAATTGCAACTCCCTCTAAATTTCATGCAGATATGACAATTAAAGCTTTAAATGCCAGGTTTAATGTTTTAGTGGAAAAGCCAATGGCTTTGAGTCTTGAAGAAGCAGATAGTATGATTTTAACTGCTGAAAAAATGGGGAAAGTTTTAGCAGTTCATCAACAACACCGTTTTTCTGCAGATTATGTTCAACTTAAAGAAATTATAGACTCAGGAGTTTTAGGCAAAGTTTACCGTATTATTTTGCGAAGTTACAGTTTTAGGCGACGAAATGATTGGCAAAGTTTAAAACGAATGGGAGGAGGATCATTAAGCAATACAGGTCCTCATGGAATTGATATGATACTCGGAATTATTGGTGGAAAAACAGAATTATTGCTTGCTGATTTAAGGAAAATTGTAAGCGTTGGCGATGCTGAGGATATAGTAGTTCTTCTCTTTAAAGGGAGCAACGATGAGTTAGTTGAATATGAGATAAATAGTGCTGCTGCTTTCCCTGAACCAACCTGGTATATTATGGGTAATTGTGGAACTCTTGTATTTAAGAATAATGTCTTTCGTTTAAAATACTTTAGTCCAGATCAACTAATGCCTCTTTCAGTTAATGATTCTCTTGCAGTAAAGGGACGCACATATAATAGTGGTGATCGCATTCCCTGGGAAGAAAAGGTTATTCCACTTGATCAAACTAAGGGCTTAGATTTTTATAAAAATTTATCTGCTACAATTAGAGGTAAAGAGAAGTTAAAGGTTCCTTTATCTGATGTGCGTGAACAAATTCGCTTAACTATGCAAGCAAAGAAATTATCAGGTTTTTATTAAGAATAATTACTATTTTAGTATTTATAGATAAAATATTTTTGATAGAACTTTAGGAAATTTTCTAAGGAAAGTGAAATTTTAGGGATTTGTGGTAGGTGCTGAGCCTACAGCTGGTTTTAAGTATTATTTATAACTTCTTTTTAGCTAACGGGATGATTTGCGTGGGGAAAGAAACTTATCATGGTGTCTCCATAGTAGCTCAAGAAAAAGGTGAAGTAAAAGAAAATAAAGAGGCTCTAAATAAGGCGAGAAGTCTTGGAAAAAAGATTACTCTCTTAGCCAAAAGACTTAAAAGGTTAAGGCTTATAATATAACTCTTAAAGGACACCCATTGGTCTGGACTAATAAAGCTGGAGTTCCTCAATGGTTGAATTCTTTACCTACAGATTTAGCGGCTGAATTTTTAAAGATATATGTAATGAGTATAGTCGGAGGATTTAAAGATAAAATTATTCTAAAAGAGGCTTTTCCTCTTTGGAAGGGCAAAAGAGGCGATTTTCTCAGAAAGTGAGCAACACGCGCTCTTGATTATATAGGAAATTAGGACATATGTCCGGTTACTTTCTGAAATTAGGTACTCATCGGTCTTTGTAAGATCAACAAATTTAAGGTAAT
>JGI24025J20009_10002306_pt1 | contig 13790 bp, 13 predicted proteins | sample Cruoilmetagenom3_FD_20009 | JGI IMG/M metagenome (IMG submission 20009)
CGTATTCCCTGCGCGTATCTTCGATAGACATGAAATTCCCTGTGTACTAGCTAGCGGCGAGTCCGCCATCCAGTGGCACCACTGCGCCGTTCATAAAGCTATTGTCTTTTGAGCAGGCCCAGAGCATGGCCTGAACAATTTCTTCGACCTCGCCGAGGCGTTTCATGGGGTTGCCGGCCATCAGGTTTTCGCGGCTTTTACCGCCCGCCGCTTTGAGGCTGTTTTCGACCAATGGCGTTTTGGCAAAGGCGGGGCAGATGGCATTCACGCGAATATTCATTTTGCCGTATTCGAGGGCGGCTGACTTGGTTAGCCCAACCACGCCGTGTTTGCCCGAGGAATAAAGGCTTAAAAAAGGTGAACCCATTAAACCTGCCGCCGAGGCGACGTTGAGAATAACGCCGGAACCCTGCTCGACCATCTGCGTTAGTTCGTATTTCATGCAGAGGAAAACGCCTTTTGATTGACGCCGTTGGTTTGGTCCCAGTTTGATTCATCGAGCTGGTGCAGGCGTTTTTTGGGGTGGGAGACACCGGCGTTATTAATGCCGATATCGAGTCGCCCGTATTGTTCGACGCAGGCAGTGACGAAGGTCTTAACTTGCTCGTTATTGCTAACATCGCAGGCCATGGCTAATACTTCGCCGCCACTGGCTTTAATTTTATCGGCAACTGCCTGCACAGCGTCGGCGTTAATATCACCGAGGGCGAGCTTGGCGCCGGCCTGCGCGAAACGCTGGGCAGCCCGTTCGCCAAAACCGCTGGCGGCTCCGGTGATAAGCACTACCTGATTACTGAAATCGTAGCTCGTGTGCATCGTCTATCTCCGCGTTTGGCCTGAGAGGTTTTTATAAAGAAGGTTTGTTTAAAGGCTCATGCCACCATCGACAATGGTGCAGGTGCCAGTGGTATAGCTGCCTGCATCTGAGACCAAATAGAGCACGGCACCGGCCATTTCTTCAGGCTCGGCGTGGCGACCCATGGGGATTTTTTCCATCAGCTGTTTATGGATGTCTTCGTGGGTGAACAAGGCACCGGCAAACTTGGTTTTGGTCAGCCCGGGTAGCAGGGCGTTAACGCGGATATTGTCAGGCCCACACTCAATGGCGAAAGTTTTCGTCATACTGACAATCGCGGCTTTTGAAATGGAATAAATACCCTGCTGTGGCCCGGGTGACAGAGCATTAATGGAGGAGGTGTTGACGATGGCGCCCGAGCCCTGCTTGCGCATCAGCTTACAGGCGGCGGTGGACATATAAAAATAGCCGCGAATATTCACGTCGAGAGTTTTCTGGAAAGAGGCGAGGTCGGTATCGACCACGTGACCAAAGTAAGGGTTGGCCGCAGCATTGTTGACGAGAATTTCCAGCCGCCCGTGGGTGCTGGAAACATGCTCGAAAATTGCGTCGATCTGTTCCATGTCGCCAATGTGACAGGGGAAGGCCTCGGCGCTACCACCGGCAGCGGTAATTTCGTCGACCACTTTCTGGCAGCCCTCTATGCGGCGGCTGGAGACAATAACGTGAGCGCCCTGCTCGGCGAACAGTTTGGCGATGGCTTCACCGATGCCTCGGCTAGCGCCGGTCACCAGAGCAACTCTGCCTGTTAAATCGAATAAATTTGTGGCCATTTTATGTTCCTGAAAACTGATTAAATAATTTTGACGGGCTTAGATCGACATTAACAGATGGCCGCCATCGATTGGCAGGGCAACGCCGTTGATAAAAGAACTCGCATCACTGGCTAATAATAAGAGTGGCGCATTCATTTCGCTCATTTCACCCAGACGTTTGGCGGGTGTTGAGTCGATGTATTTTTTACCTGCGTCACTCTCGAAGTATTCGCTGTTCATTTCGGTTTTAAAATAACCGGGGCAGATGGCGTTAACGCGGATTTTTTTATCGGCTAGTTCCAGCGCCATGTGTTTGGTGAGCTGAATAACCCCGGCTTTAGAGGCGGAGTAAACGCCGTGGCCAAGGCTGGTGGCCAGGCCCAGTACCGAGGAAATATTAACGATGGAACCGCCGTTGCCCGCGCTCGCCATGCGGCGGGCGGCTTCGGCGGCGACAATCCACGCGCCTTTTAAGTTGGTGTCGACGACGAAATCCCAGTCGGCTTCGCTGGTTTTATGCACCATCTTTGGTGCGGCAACACCGGCGTTATTAATGAGTACGTTGACCGTGCCGAAGGCTTGTTCGGCGGCATCAAAGGCGGTGGCAACGCTGTCGACTTGGGTGACATCCATGGCCACGGCCAGAGCCTGGCCACCGCTGTTTTTGATTTCATCAACGAGTGTTTGCAGCTTGTCTTCACGGCGTGCGCCGACGACAACTTTGGCGCCGGCCTGGGCTAATACACGGGCGAAATGATTGCCAAAGCCGCTGGACGCGCCAGTAATAAGGGCGACCTTTCCCGTCAAATCAAAGGCCTGTGCATTGAGTGCGTTGCTCACGAAATTTCCTCATCGGGTTTAATAATAACTTTGCCCATCACCTTGCGGCCGGTAACGTATTTAATCGCGTCGATGCCCTTTGACAGGGGGTAAACGCTATCAATAATGGGCCTCACGGTGCCGTCTTTTACCCAGGCAAAAAGCTCGCGCATATTGGCGGCGTGAACCTCGGGCTCATTCTGGGTAAATTGCCCCCAGAATACGCCAACCACCGAGTAGCCTTTGACCAGCGTCAAGTTGACCGGCAGTTCGGGGATGCGCCCGGAGGCGAAGCCGACGACCAGTAAACGGCCATTCCAGGCCATGGCGCGGGAGCAGATGTCGAAGGCGTCACCGCCGACGACATCGTAAACCACGTCGGCACCGCGGCCATCGGTGTGCTCTTTAATAGCGGCTTTGAGATCTTCTTTGCTGTAGTTGATGCCGATATCGGCGCCCTGCTCTTTGGCAAAGGCGAGCTTCTCATCACTGGAGCACACGGCGATAACCTTGGCGCCAATGGCCTTGCCGATTTGTACGGCAGCCGTACCCGTGCCACCGGCAGCGCCGAGCACGACCAGCGTTTCACCGGCTTTGAGCTGGCCCCGTTGACGCAGTGCGTGGTGGGCCGTGCCGGTTGCGCCGAGCAATGCCGCGCCGAGATCGTGGGACATAAAGTCGGGCAAAGGGGTGGGGATATCAGCGGGTAAGACGATTTTCTCCGCGTAGGCACCAAAGGTCGGGGTCAGGCTGATAAGCCTGTCGCCAATGGCCCAGTTGCTGACATTGCTGCCCAGGGCGATAACATCACCGCAAATTTCGGAGCCGGGCGCAAAGGGGCACTCGGGCTGAAATTGATACTTGCCCTCGACCAGCAGGCCGTCGGGAAAGTTAACGCCGATGCCTTTGACGGCGACGAGTATTTCATCGGGGCCGGGTACGGGGTCTTCCATGTCGCGGTAATTGAGGTCGTCGACCTCGCCATAGGCTTCACAAACCAGGGCTTTCATGCTGTTTCCTTAAGTTTTGTTGATTGCCCAGCTCAGGGCTTGATAACCACTTTACCTTTCACGTTGCGACCGGTGACATATTGAATGGCTTTAACACCCTCACTCAGGGCAAAGGTTTTGTCGATAACGGGGACGACTTTACCGGCTTCAAACCACTCCAGTAGCTCGACCATATTGGCGGCGTGATCTTCAGGCTGCTTCTTGGTGAAGGTGCCCCAGAATACGCCGACCACAGAATAGCCTTTCACCAGGGTCAGGTTGACCGGCAGGCTTGGAATGCGCCCGGAGGCAAAGCCGACAATCAGCAGGCGGCCGTTCCAGGCCATAGAGCGGGAGCAAGCGTCGAAGGCGTCACCACCCACGGCGTCATAAACCACGTCGGCACCACGGCCGCCGGTGCGCTCTTTAATGGCGGCTTTGAGGTCTTCTTTGCTGTAGTTGATGCCCTCATCGGCACCCTGGGATTTAGCGAAAGCGATCTTTTCATCGGTCGAGCAAACAGCAATGACTTTTGCGCCCATGGCTTTACCGATTTGCACGGCGGCCAGGCCGGCACCGCCCGCAGCACCGAGTACCACCAGTGTTTCGCCGGGCTTAAGCTGGCCCCGCTGTTTGAGTGCGTGGTGGGAGGTGGAGGTGGCACACAGTAGCGCCGCGCCTTGCTCAAAGGACATGGAGGGGGTCATTTTGAAGATGTCTTCCTCGGCAACGGCGACCTGCTCGGCGTAGGCGCCGTAGCTGGTGTGCCAGCCGAAGATTTTGTCACCCACGGCAAAGCCTTTGACGCCCTCGCCGAGAGCGGCGATGGTACCGGCAAACTCGCCACCGGGTATAAAGGGGGTTGCAGGCTTGGCTTGATATTTACCTTCGACCAGTAGGCCGTCGGGAAAGTTGACGCCAATGGCGGCAATATCGACCAGTACCTGGCCGGGGCCAGCCTCGGGGTTGGGCATGTCGCGATAAACCAGGTCGTCGACCTTGCCGTAGTGTTCGCATACGAGTGCTTTCATAGTTCTGTCCGACTTTATTTAATTGTTATGAGTTTTTAAACGCGACCCTGCTCTGCTAAATAGGCCATCGCGGCCTCGGCCATTGGTGCTGCCATTTTGCCGTAGGCCAGTGCCTCTTCATTGGAGGCCGTGCCGTCTAAATAGCGCTTCATAATACCCTGCAAAATGGCGGCAAAGCGGAAGAAGCTAAAGGCCAGGTAGAAGGTCCAGTTGGGTATTTCGCTAATGCCCATATTTTTGCAGTAGGCGGCGACGTACTCTTCTTCACTGGGGATGCCCAGTGCAGCGCGGTCGACGCCACTAAGGCCGGCGAGGTTGCCCAGTGACGGGTCGGCGGGCATGCGCAGTTGCATGCACTGGTAGGCGATATCGGAGTAGGGATGGCCGAGGGTGGATAGCTCCCAGTCGAGCACCGCCAGTACTTCGGCTTTGCCGGGGGCGAAAATCATATTGTCGAGGCGGTAGTCGCCGTGAATCAGGCTCACCTGGCCATCGTCTTCGGGCATATTGGCGGGCAGCCAGGCCATGAGTTTTTCCATGGCGTCGATGGTTTCAGTTTCGGCACCACGATACTGCTTGGTCCAGCGGCTCAGTTGGCGCTCGAAGTAGTTGCCGGGGCGGCCGAAGCTTTCGAGATCCGCTTTGACGATATCGACACTGTGCAGGGCGGCCAGTACTTCATTCATTTTGGCGTACATGGGGCCGCGCAGGCCTTTGTCGACNTCGGTGAGCTGGGCGTCCCAGAAAATATCGCCGTCAATAAAATCCATCACATAAAACATNCTGCCGATAATGGCNTCGTCGTCACAGAGCTTGTGCATGGTGGGTACGGGCACGCCGCTGCCAGCCAGTGCTGACATAACGCGGAATTCGCGATCGACGGCGTGTGCGGAGGGCAGCAACTCGCCTGCGGGCTTGCGGCGTAGCACGTATTTTTTGCTATCGGTGGTGAGCATATAGGTGGGGTTTGACTGCCCGCCGGAAAACTTTTCAGCCGCTAAAAGCTTGCCGAAGCCGTTAATATTGTTTGCCAAATACGCGCCCAGAGTGTCCATGGGCAGGCTGTCAGTTGCTGTTGTCATCTTGGTTTTAACCTTATTGTCATGGACCTTGAATTGTGGGCCTTTAGAAGGGGAGTGCCGACGCTTTTGCAGGCGAGTATTACCCGCAAAAGCGTCGGCTTGGTCGTATTACTTAGCCGTACTGCCTGGCCAGTGAGCGACCCAGCTGCATCATGTGCACCTGGTCGGGGCCATCGGCGAAACGGATTTGACGGGCGTAGTTATAGGCTTCGGCGAGGAAGTAGTCCTCGGTCAAACCACCAGCGCCGTGCACTTGAATGGCGCGGTCAACAACGCGGGCTGTCATTGCCGGGGTGACGACTTTAATGGCGGCGATCAAGTCTTTGGCTTCTTTGGCACCCTCGCGGTCAATCTTGTCGGCGGCCATCATGGTCAGCAGGCGGGCCTGCTCAATGTCGCAAAAGGACTGGGCAATATCTTCGCGTACCGACTGGTGTTCGCTGAGTTTTTTGCCAAAAGTGCTGCGTGATTCAACGCGGGCACACATGAGTTCCAGTGCACGTTGGGCACAGCCAATAAGACGCATGCAGTGGTGAATGCGGCCTGGGCCAAGGCGACCCTGGGCGATTTCGAAGCCACGGCCCTCGCCCAGTAGAATGTTTTCGACCGGTACGCGCACATCGTCAAAACGGATTTCAGCTTCGCCTAAAGGTGCGCCGAGGTAGCCGAGGGTGGTTAGCGGACGCACGATGGTGACGCCAGGGGTATCTTTGGGCACGAGAATTTGCGACTGCTGAACGTGGCGATTGGGGTTGTCGGGATCGGTCTTGCCCATCACGATCATGATTTTGCAGGCTTCGTGCATGATGCCGGTAATAAACCACTTCTTGCCGTTAATGACGTACTCGTCGCCGTCGCGAACGATGGAGCAGGCCACGTTGGTGGCGTCCGAGCAAGCCGTGTCGGGCTCGGTCATGGCGAAGGAGGAGCGTATTTCGCCGTTGAGTAGAGGGGTTAACCACTTCTCTTTCTGGGCTTCGGTACCGTATTTAACGAACACTTCCATATTGCCGGTGTCGGGGGCGTTGCAGTTGAACACGAGTGGTGCCCAGGGCACGCGGCCCATGATTTCTGCCAGCGGCGCATAGTCGACATTGCTCAGGCCGTTTTCGTCATCGGCATCGTGGGGGGGCAGGAAGAGGTTCCACAGGCCAACGGCCTTGGCTTTTTTCTTCAGCTCTTCCATGATTGGCGGCGTTGCCCAGGGGTTGTCGACCGTGTGCATGTACTCTTTGAATTCTTCCTCGACCGGATAGACCTCTTCCTTCATGAACTTCAGGAGTAAATCTTGCAGTGCCAGGGCTTTGGGGGAATGTTGGAAGTTCATGGGGTGTTACCTCTTTTCAAAATGTTCAGTGTTTAATTCGGTGTTTAAAAGGTGGATGCTTAAATACGGGGGCCGTTTAAACGATGGTGATGCTGTTATGCCGCTCGTCTTGCTCCAAATGGGGCAGTAGGTTGAACGCGGCCAGAGAGATGCGTTCAGCATTGTAATTAAAACGGGTGGTGGAGGTGTTGCGGATTTGCATCATTAATTCAATGGCGACATCGTCGGACAGGCTCATTACGCTTTTCATCGCCAGCGCCTTGGGGCCGCCGGAGGAAACGATCAGCACCCGTTCGCCACGGGGGCCTTTGCGGGCATCGTCGAGGGCGCGGTGGACACGCTGGTTAAAGTCGAGCCAGGTTTCCGTTTTGCCACCTTTCTTAGCATCGTACTGGGCAATTTCTGCGTCCAGCTCGCCATCAATCCAGGCGCGCATGGTGCCGCGCAGAATGCCGAAAAATTGTCGTGCGGTGCGCGGTACTTCGGCGCTGGGGTCTTCGCGCCGGGCGTACATGCTCATAATGGGGCGGAAGTGGAATTCATTAAAGCCGGGGTCAATGCTCGACTCAAAGCTTTGCCCCAGACCTTCTTCAATGCCAGCGAGGGTTTGCTTGTGGCGGCGCATATCGCCGGTAATGACTCGGTCAAAGCTTAAATCGCGCTGACGATAGTGCTCGCCCAGCCAGATGGCCTGCTGTTGGCCGAGCTCCGATAGCTGATCGTAATCTTTGGCGCCCAGAGAGGCCTGGCCGTGGCGGACAAAATATATTTCGCTCATAGAACACCCTTATTTCAGGCGACGGAGAATATATCAGCACTGGCTATTTATAAATCAATTTTTCGCCCACAGCGCTGGGCTGGGGAGAGCAGGGCTCCCCCCAGGTTAGAGTCAGTTATGGGAAGAGGCTTCGCTGAGATGAATCGGGGCGTATATGTGATGTAAATAGTAGCAGTTCCTGGCCGACGAGCATTGCTGGTACGAGGTGCTTGGTTTAAAGTGCCGGCCCAGATTATCCTCGTTGATTTCAGGTTATTGCAGATGCCGGTGTTGTTAAAACCTTGTCGTATTCTATTGTCTTTGCTCAGCGCTCTGCTGGCGCTGGATATTTCTGCGGCAACGGTTAGTGAGGCGGATGTACTGGGCGATATTCCCATGGTTAATATCGCTAGTCGTTTCGAGCAGCCACTCAGCCGTGCACCGGCCAGTGTCACGATTATCGATCGGGCATTGCTCGATGCCTCGGGTGCTCAAACCTGGGCCGATATTTTCCGTCTGGTGCCTGGTTTTCAGTCCTATGCGGTCAATGGTAACCGTTATGGGGTGTCCTCCCATGGTTTTGGTCAGGAATTCCCCAATCGCCTGGAAGTCATGGTTGATGGGCGCTCGGTGTACGAGCCCGTGTTTTCTGCTGTGGTCTGGGGCACCCTGGGTGTTAACTTTGAAGATATTGATCACATTGAAGTTGTCCGTGGCCCGAGTACACCTTCTCAGGGGTCCAACGCCCTACTGGGCGCGATCAATATTGTCACCCGCACGCCGGTGCAAGATAGCGGCACGGCGCTGACTTATACCAGCGGTGCTCGCTCCACCCGCAATGCCACCCTGCGCCACAATGATCAGCTAGGCGATCTGCATTACCGGCTTAGTCTGGGTTACCAGCACAATAATGGTTTTCCCGGCGTAACCAATGAAGGCCCGCTCGACGATGNCCGCGAACTTTATCAGTTGGCCTTTCGCGGTACTTTGACGCCCTCCTTGCACGATAGNTTTGATATCAGTTTTGGTATTGTCGATAACACCGAGGGCCTGGGCGATGCCGATCACCCGGAAGAGTACCTGGCCACCGATTACGATTCTAATTACCAGTCGTTAACCTGGGTGCACTCTCAGCCTAGTGGTAATGAGTGGAAGATACGGNCTTACCATAACAGCCTACGAGTCGACAGNCGGGATGATTTTGGTCTGATCTCCGAGTCGTTTGGCGTCTCCCCACTGCTGGTTCCCGTTTTTTTGGGCATTCCNGACCAACCATTTTCACTGGGTTTGGGTCGTTTGGCTTCCGAGCGCTTTGATCTCGAGCTGCAGCAGCGCTTTGCGCGCTGGCGTGGTTTGCAGTCGGTATGGGGTTTGGGTGGGCGCTGGGAGTCGGTGAAAAGTGGTTTTTTGTTCAACGACGACGGTGATATTAGTGAGGAATCCTTCCGCCTGTTCAGTCATAACGAGTGGCTGCTGGGTAGTGACTGGGTGCTTAATTTTGGGCTGATGCTCGAAGACAGCAAGGTTGGCACTCTGGTCTCACCTCGTCTGTCTGCCAATTACGAATTTATACCTAATCACACCTTGCTTTTGGTGGTGGGGCGCAGTGAGCGCTCCCCGTCGATCTCTGAAAGAAATATGAATCAGTTCTTCGAGCTGGGGGGGCTGGCCTATAATGCGGTGATTCGCACCGGTGAGGGGCTGGGTGAAGAGAGGGTTGATCACGCTGAGTTGGCTTATATCGGTAGTTTTCCTGGCGCCAATATCGAATTCGACATGCGTTTTTTCAGGGAGGAGGGGCGCGATGGGGTTTCTGCTTTTAAAGAAGACATTGTACTGCCCATTGCTCTGGTTGATGACTATATCAAGGTGATAGCCAATACCGGGGAGTGGGAGACTATGGGCGCTGAGCTGCAATTCTCCTATCGCCCACTGTCGGGCAGTTTGCTGCGTTTGCACTATAGCTATCTGGATTTGGAAAGTGATGAGGTCAAGCGTTTTGAGCCGACACTGCTGCACAGTGATTTTAACACGTCGCGACCACGACACAGTGGTGGCTTATTACTAGCCTATCAATTTACGCCGCGTCTCAATGGCAGTGTAATGAGCTATTATCAAAGTGAGGTTGATTGGCAGGGCGGTAATCATATAGATGAGTTTTCGCGGTTTGATGCCCAGTTAAGTTTTAAATTCAGGCTTGCGGGTTCACCGGCAAAGATACAGGCGATTGCCCAGAACCTGGGAGGTGATTACTCTGAGTACAGTCGTAATAATGTGTTTGAAACCCGCTTTTATATCAAGCTGGAGCTTGGCTTGCCCTAATAGGGCTTGCTAGAGACGGTATAGAAAATGAAGAGAAGGAAAGAAATGGGTTTCACTGAATGCTATCGCGGAGCACCGTCGGTGTGGTTATGGATAGATGAAGCAGGCTGTCGATAAAAAAGCATGAAACAAGCATGTAGACAAGAACATAGGGTCAGCTTGCTGGCACGAATTCTCACAGGTGTCGTGTTGTTTGCCTTTGCCTTATTCGCAAGTGCTGACCATCCGCCCGTGTACCTGCTGTTGTCGGGTGAGCAGTCCTATTATCAGCAAGTGTCTGAGGTGTTTCAAAAAACACTGGCTGATCAACTCGGTGCGCCTCGCATACTCACCTCTGGTCTCGACCAAAGCTTGCAAGTGGCAGCTGGTGGTACCGTGGTTGCCATTGGCTCCCGAGCCAGTGAGTTTGCCCTACAGCGCTTCCCCAAGGCCGACATTCTCAGTTTACTGATGCCAGTGGCCGCCTGGGATGAGCTGCGCGAGCGCCTGCCCGGCTCTGGGCGGCGGGCGGCAGTAGTCATTGACCAGCCTTTGGATCGGGCCCTGTCACTGGGTCAATTGCTAGTGCCGAGTGCCCGGCGCGTTGGCGCGGTGTTTGGCCCGATCTCTGTGAGCACGAGGCCCCAGTTGATTAGTGCTGCACGGCGCCGGGGTATGGAGTTGATTTATGCCGATATGGATAGTGGTGATAATCCGATAGGCGTGCTGAGCCCTCTAGTGCAAAAAACAGATTTGTTTATCGCCGTGGCGGATCGTGCCGTATTTAACAAAAGTGTGGCGAAATGGCTGCTCTATTTGAGCTTTCGGCAAAAAGTATCGGTGATCGGTTTTTCCCAATCCTATGCTAAAGCCGGGGCCCTCGGTGCTGTGTATTCTAGTCCCGTAAACATAGGCCGCCATGGGGCGGAGTTGATGGCGAGCTTGCTTGCATCGGAGGGGGCTGTGCCGGCCGCAGCTGAGTCCTGGCGCACCTACTATCCCAAGTACTACACCCTGGAGGTTAACCGGGAAGTGGCTAGAGCACTGAATATCGCCGTGCCGGAGTTCGAGGCCCTGTATCGCGACTTCCAGTCGCTGCTCGAGGCCTATCAGTGATAGGGCGTTTTTGGCGGTTTTTTACTCAGACCCTGCATGGGCGTTTACTGTTACTGACATCGGCACCTTTAATTTTACTGGCGGTTTTATTGACCGCCAGTATGCTTTCCGATGAGCGTTTTGATGTTCAACGTGAGTATCAAGATGCCGGTGTTGCCGTGGCAACTTATCTGGCTACAACTTCAGATTTCGCCCTGTATTCGGGTAATGATGAATTGCTTAACACACTGGCGACGTCGATGTCCGAGCTGCCAGCCAAATCGACGCGGTCATTTTTTTAAATCTTAATCGAGAGGTTCTGGTTTCATCCTTTGCAGGGCAAGCTCCCTGGTCTGAGTTACTGCCTGCCAACATTGGCCTGGATCCCCTGTCGGTGGGAGGGCGGCTTTATATTGAAAGGCCTGTAGTGATCTCAGGTGTCGAAATAGAAGACTACGGTGATACACCATCGCAACAGGCTGAATCGGTGGCCATCACCGGTTGGGTTATTGTCGCCGTTGATATGTCGGCGGTGGAAGCTGAGCGCCAGGCCATCTTGCTCCGTAATGGTGGTACAGCAGCCGGTTTGCTGGTTCTGGTTTTTTTCCTATCGCTCATTTTGGGCCGCGGCATGTTGGCGCCGATTACCTCATTGAAGGCCACCGTTGAGGCGATTGAAGGTGGGGACCTGGATGCGCAGGTCGAGGCGACAGGTGTTGACGAGCTGGCGGCCCTGGGCCGGGGTATCAACTATATGGCGCGATCCATTGCTGATAGCCAGCGGGGTCTGGAGCAGCGCGTGAGTAGTGCCACATCGCGCCTGCTAATGTCGCTGCAAGATTTGCAGTCAAAAAACCTGGAGCTGGAAGAAGAGCGACAGAGAGCTGAGGAGGCGAACCGGGCGAAAAGTGATTTCCTGGCGCGAATGAGCCATGAGTTGCGCACACCTTTGAATTCAATTCAGGGCTTTGTGCGCCTGTTAGAACAGTCGGGNCTGGATGCTTCGGAGAAGCAGTACTGTGCGATTATTGAGCAGGCATCCGAACAGCTATTGCTGTTGATTAACGATATTCTNGAGCACTCGCGTCTACAGTCGGGTGCCATGGAGCTAGATATTCAGNCCCTGGAAATTGTCGCCTGTATTGAAAGCCCAGTGCGTCTGCTGGGGCCATCTGCCTATGAAAAAAACCTTGAGGTCATTGTCGACGTTGACCCCGAGTTGCCGGTCTTTCTTTGCGGCGATTCACTGCGCTTGCGCCAGGTGGTGTCAAACCTGGTGGCCAATGCCATTAAGTTTACCGAGCGCGGCCATATTCTGGTGCGCTTGATGAATGGGGGGGTGGTCGGCGATCAGGTCACGCTGGTGCTAGAGGTGGAGGATACTGGCATCGGTATGTCGACACAGCAAAAAGACAAGGTATTTGAAGCGTTTACCCAGGCTGATACCACCATTACTCGCCGCTTTGGAGGCACAGGCCTGGGCTTGTCCATTGTGCAAACACTGGTAACTTTGATGGGTGGTGAAATCACCCTGCACAGTGAAGAGGCTGTTGGCACGACAGTGCGAGTGAGTGTGCCCTTGGCAGTACAAGTGGGTTATCGTCAGATTAGCCAGTTGGCAACAAGTATTGCCGTGTTTGACCCGCTGGCGGTTTCGCGTCAGGCGCTGGGGCATGCGATACAGCGGATGACAAGCGATTTACGGCTGTATGCCGATTTTGAAGTGCTGGTCAAAGATCTGGTGATGCGGGATATTGAGGCCATTCTGGTCAGCTTGCCGATAGGTGAGTTTGAGCACTCACTGAGCGATATGTTGGTGCGCCTGCGAGAGTTTACCCATGTGCCGATTTTTGTCTTTTTGCCACTGAGAGGGTTGCGTGGCAAGGCGGCATTCAATATTAGCGGTGTTGAAGGCCTGGATATTACCTACCTTGCCAAGCCCTGGGCGACGACAGAGTTTTATACGACCTACAACACGCTAAAGCATGGCTCCCCGGTTGGCCTGGGCAATCTTGCCCCCTTGAAGGGTGTTAAGGTGCTGGTGGCAGAGGACAACGATTTTAGCCGCCTACTATTGTCAACACTGTTGGAAAAAGCAGGGTGTGAGCTGCAAGCTGTTGAAAACGGGCGAGAGGCTTTGGCGCTTTGCGAGCAGAAAGTGTTTGATCTGCTGGTGTTCGACGTGCATATGCCGGAGCTTAATGGCATTGATACCCTTGTTGAAATCCGGGCTTCGGGTGGCCTGAATACGGCCACGCCCGCGGCGGTGCTCACGGCAGATGTGCTGCAGCACGAAGATCGCCTGGCGAGCCTGTCAGGGCGCAATAAAATGATGCACAAGCCTTTCGACAATACGCGTCTTATCGAGTTAATGCTGACATTGCTAGGTAGAAAGCCAAGCCAAAGACCCCTGCAAATGGTGGCGACACGGCGCATACCACTGACGCAATTTTTTCAGGAGGTTGAAAAGTTATTGGCCAGCGCAGTAGATGCCTATCAGGAGCGGGATATTGAAGCGCTGCGTGAAACCATTCACCAGTTGCTCGGCATCGCCGGTGTTTTTAAGCAGGGCGAGCTGGAAAAACAAGTGCAGGCACTGCATACCTTGGTTAAAGAGGAGGATGCTTGGGTGGGCGATGCCCTGCAGGCGGTAGAGCAAGAGCTAGCCCGCCTCAAAGCAGAGGCGGGGGAGGAGGGCGTTTAAGCAGTAATGGCGTTAGCTCAGGTGCTTGTTTACCATCACTGTGCTTAATCTCAACTTAACTCAGCTCAGCTCAG
>JGI24025J20009_10002307_pt1 | contig 13783 bp, 14 predicted proteins | sample Cruoilmetagenom3_FD_20009 | JGI IMG/M metagenome (IMG submission 20009)
CCAGCGGTCCGCTGAGGTCCGCGGAGTCGTAGGGCTGCGCCTCGGGCAACGACTCCAGACCCGCTACCCACAGGCCCGCCTGTTTCAACCCCACGAGCGTCCGAGCCAGGTTGGTCACACGGGCCACCAGCAGGTGCTCCACTGCTCCGGCCGACGTGTCGCTAGCGGCGGGCGTGATCGCCGCGGCACGCTGCCTGGCCAGCACCACGCCATGCACCCCGGCCGCTTCAGCCGTGCGCAGCAGTGCGCCGACGTTGCGGGGATCTTCGAAATGGTCGAGCACCAACAACAGGGGCGGCTCGCCGCGCTGCTCGGCCAGGGCAAGAATGGCCGCCAGGTCCGCGTAAGGGTAAGCCGATGCTTCTAGCACCACTCCCTGGTGCTTGACCTTCAGTTGATCCAGCTCCCGCCGCTCGACCCTCAGCACCGCGCAGCCAGCCAGCTCGGCCAGGGACACGATCTCGGCGAGGATGCCCGTTTCCCGCACCCCTTCGGCCAGCAAGAGACGGGTGGCCCGCCGTCGCCCCGCCCGCAGTGCTTCCCGCACCACCTGCCGCCCGTACACTTGTTCGCTCATCATTATGGAAGTTAAAAGTTGGAAGTTGGAAGTTGGAAGTTGGAAGGCAGACTCGACGCCCCCCTGCTCCCCTGCGTCCCTATTCAGCCGATGAAGCCGGCTCAACCGATGTTATCCGCTCCATCGGCTCAATCGGCTGACTCGGCTGACCGCTTCTCGGCGACGAGAACGATTCCCGTGCCTACCGGCAGCGGGGCCAGCTTCAGCAGTCGCGCCTCCAGCCAGCCCACACCATTGAGAACCGTGTTCACCAGGGGCGGCGCAGGCTCCATCTCCACCTGGTACGCCTCGTCGTCGAAGTGCGGCGAAGCCAGGTCTGGCTCCCTTTCCGCCCCACGGCGCAGCAGGATGAGCGCTGCGGCCAGGGGAAACACGAGGAAGTTGTTGTAGGAACCGCGCAGCGTGCGGAGGCCGACGCTGGCCAGCTTGCACCGTAGTTCTGGCACCGTATAGCGCCGGTGGTGCGCATTGAGCACGTCGTTGTGGCTCCAGAGCCACATGAAGGCAGGCACGGTCACCAACAGCTTGCCGCCCGGCTTCAGCACTCGCCAGCACTCGCTGAAGACCGCCATCTCCCCTTCGTCAGGCACGTGCTCCACGGTGTCCAGCAGCGCCACCAGGTCGAATTCACCATCCTCGAAGGGCAGGTCCTCGGCCAGCCCTTCCCTCACGTCCAGTCCGCGTTGCCGAGCCACAGTTAGCGGCAGTGGGTTGTTGTCCACACCCACCACGTGACCGTAGTGCGCCAGATGATGGGCCATGTTCCCTGCCCCGCAGCCGACATCAAGCACACGGCGATCCTTTCCCGGCCCCGCGTAGCGATCCAGGTAGACCAAGATGGCCCGCGTGCGGGTAGCGAACCACCAGTGTTTATCCTCTTCCAGCAAAGTCAGCATCGGTGTCAAAGGCATGATCTTGTCTCAAATCCTCCTCTGAAGGGAATTTCGTCCTTTTTCTGAGAATAGCCTTCCCTTTTCCTTACCGCCGCTGAGACCCTGCTGCTTGGACCGTCTCCTCTGGCTACGGCAACAGCAACGTTCTCCCCCACCGCTTCCGCTATCTCCGCCACATCTCCATGTGTAAATCCTGGGCAGAGGAGGATTGAGTGAATACCTTCCTCTTTGACCAGCTTTCTGCACACTTCAACTGCCTGATCTTGATCCTTGACTACCACTACAAAGAGCTTGTACCTGGACGTTTCAATCACGCCCCTGTGCTTCTCTGGTTCTGCATCCGGGGCATGGGCAAGGAAGACCACTTTAAATGCCATATTCATCGCCTCCTATTGTAGTTCTTATGTGGACGGGCTTGGGCATTTCATTCAACGTCCAGGGGTTTGCGAAGGCCCGCCACAGGCGTGCTTTGGGCAAAGCGCCGAAGGCGCGGAGCCGCAAACGTTTTGTTATCCGCTGTGGCACTTACTCTCGTCTATTCAGCGGTGGCAGTTCACCGTGTTCAGTATCGCACTGCGAAAGAAGGCGTTTTTCTAGCTTTCTTGCATCGTCAGCGCTGGGACATTCCACAGAAGACAACTCAAGATCATCTGTCCGCTCAATCAGAGCCCGTATGCGCTGATTGGTCCTCTGCGTGGGACCAGGATGAAAGTACTGCCGGATCCTGCCCTTCAGACCTTGCACACTGGCGGCGGAGCCGATATAGGCGATATCTGTCTCCCCCACGAATCGGCCAAATGGCCGCCTGCGGCGAATGACATACACGCCGGCCGCCGCTGGTAAACTGGCTATCAGCGTGTGCTCTGAGTCTGGGCGGAATCGCTGCCACGTTGCAAAGCCTTCTCGAAGCAAATCACTGCTGTTCATATACCGCCACTGATTGAATACCATTGCGGATAATCATCAATGAGCCGGAAATTCCGCTTCGCTCCATTTCCGGCTCATCATTTTTGGGCTTTGCGAAGTGCGAAGCATTTGGGCGAATGCAGTGAGCCGCAAAGCCCGTGTTAGCCGACCCGAAGGGAGTGCGGAGTTCGCCCGCCCTACCGATCTACTCCAAAATATCCTTCACTCTAACAATGGGTGAATGTAGTCAGCAATGCACCAACCTTTCACGCCGTCCCGGGTGCCTACTTGCCACCAAGTGCTATCATTAGTCTGTTCCAGTCCCCCTAGTACTCGAAGAAATGCACCTTCGTCTAATACGGCCAACGTTGGGAAGTTGTAACCAACTCCTTCACGAAGTCTTACACCACGACCCTCTGTACCAATGACCACAACGTTGCAGTTAATAACCACCCTCCCGTTTTGACACTTGCTGCTCGGCCCCCTAAGACTTTCTAGCTCTTGTAGCGCCTGAGCAACGGCAGTAGCAGTCGCTTGAGGGGCGATTGTGGCCTCTGCAATGGCAGTAGCGGTTGCTTCCAAAGCAGCCATAGCCTCGATGGTCGCCCGTGTCGCTGTAGCTGCAGCATCTAGCTTGGCCCTCTCTTCTGCAGTCAATTGAAAATGCATCCACGACTCGCACTGCCATTGTTCTCCCACCTTCTTGCATTCTACTTTGGCTTTGTGCTCAAGCCATGGCTCCTCGGGGCTCTCCTTGAATTCGGCCATGATGTGCATGGTGGCGAAGGTGCCATCGTTGTAAATCACATCGTAACGCGCATTTCTGTACGGCGTGCCCGCTTGTTGCGCCCGGATCTCAAATGCAACCTTGGCGGCACAGCCTCAGGTGAAGCACGTACTGGCTCCACGAGGCCTGCTTCTTCCAGTGCCTTCCGCTGCTCGCTTGGCCCTCCGCAGGCCACAAAACTGAGCATCACTATAAGCACACTCAGTAAAGAAGCTCATCATGTCTAACCGTTTGGTTCTCATTGTTACATCTCCTTGCACAAAGAAAGGGGCGGGCGAATTTCGGTTAATTCATCGGTATGCGAACCTATTCCTTTCGCCTGCCTCTGGTTCGTCCAGGGCCTCTACTTGGCGTCACCAGCGGACACACCCCTCCAGTCCTCGCCAGCGTCGGAGAACAGAGACGAGCGTAGGCGTCCTTTTGCGAGCCAGAGACGTAGTCATAGCTCAATGCTCAGCACAATTGCCAATGCCCTGGTGATTTCTTGCATCGTTGTGTCGGAGAGTTTTCCCAGTCGCCGCGCAAACCTTTCCTGTGCCACCGAGCGCACCTGGAAAGCGTCTGCTGCCGAAGGCTTATCCAGACTATTCTCTGCATCGGGTTCCAGCCGAACCATCCACGGTGCTACAGCATAGCGATCTTTCCATTCGGTGACAGGGACGATGACTTTCAGCGGCAAAATCCCGATGGCATCATCGTTTACGATGACTGCGGGGCGGGTTTTCTTGATCTCAGCGCCGACCGTGGGGTCCAAATTGATGAGCCAGATTTCGCCTCTACGCATAAAAGTCCTCGCTGTCGAGAGTCGTGAAGATGGTCAGTTCGCCGCCCGCTGCATAATCCTGTAGTAGAGCCTCAGCTGCCGCAGCCAATTGACGTTTTCTCTCTGCCTGGGTCAGTGGCTGGACCGCTTGCTGAAGCTCCTCACGAATGAGACGCAAGGCGGCCTCGACAAATGTTAGGCGCTCTGGGATCGTAAACTTCTTGAGTTCTTCCAATACTTCTACTTGTGCCATATCTTCTCCTCGTCGTGATGGGTATCCGAGCCTTTTCTTCGTTTGCTTCCAGTCGTCCGGGCCTCTACTTGACGTCACCGGAGGACACACCTCCCTGCAGACCTCCAGGGCGTAGGGCTATTGTACCTCAATTTACCCCAAAAGCCAAGCCGCCATCCGCATGGGAAAACGAAGCAGTTCCACGTCACGCAAATCCCTGCTAAAAACAGGCGCGGAACAGCCCCCGAATCAGGTGGCAAGCAGCATCAACCCCTGTCGCTGCTCAAGGTTCCCGCCATCTGCTGAGCCTATGTCGCCGAACTGCTTCGAAAACCCCGCATGTCAGCGAGCGCGCAGCAGCAGCGGCAGGTAGCGCTGGCGACGAGGTGTCAGAGTTATGGAGAAAAGAAGGCCCGGCTGCGCAGCGAGGTCCACCACGAAACGCGCCCTGTGCCCGTCCAGCACCCGATAAGGCAAGGCGGCCACGGGCGCGCCGGTGGGGTCGAGGCGTTGGACCGCAAGCCCTGTCACGCTATCCAGAGCCAACGTGGCAGTGAACACCATCGGCTCAAGGAGACCCTTCGACAGCGATGGCGGCCAGGTCAGCCAGCCCTTCCATCGGATGGTTCGCCCATGCCTCATTGTGAATCACCCAGCCGGTGGAGGACCACTCCGGCACGTCGGGCCACCAGGGATGATCCCAGTATGCAGCAACAGCTTGTACTTGCCCATCCTGGTCACCTCCCAGGGTTCCGTCAGCGGAAGAGCGGAAGGAACGGAAGGTTCTGCCTTTTCCGCTCTCTGCGTTGTCCCGCTGACCAGATCCGTTGCTATCCCGCTATCTGCGCTACCATGCGCCGGCCAGCAACGATTCGGCTTCGGCCAGCACCTGCTCGACGCGGATGTCTCGCACGCAGGGATGAGCGTGCAACTCCTCGGCAGGGAAGTCCAGCCGGTTGCAGGGCACGCAGGGCCAATCGCTGGTCAGCACGCGGTGGCGGTACGGGTCGCCCCAGGGCCCGAAGGCGCTCGCATCTACCGGCCCGTAGAGATGCACAGTGGGTGTGCCCACGGCCACGGCCACATGCAGCGCCCCACAGTCAGGGCCGATCACCAGCCGGCAGCAGCGGTACAGCGCCGCCAGTTGCCCTGGCGTCGTATCACCAGCGGCGACGAGCGGGTCCGTCCGCGTGCGAGCAGCCACTGCCCAGGCCAAGTCCAGCTCACTGCCCGAGCCGGTGAGCACGATCTGTGCGCCGCGCCGCTCGGCTAGCACATCGGCCACGGCCGCCCACTTCTCAGGCATCCACAGCTTAACCGCCGCTCCCGCGCCGGGATGAATGGCCACCAGAGGACGGTCGGGCACCACACCCTGCAAGAGCAGCCAACGCCCAACCCAGGCGTCCTCTGCAGTCGTCGGTGCAAACCCCAGCGGAGAGTCATTCCAATCGCCAGCCCTGTCCTCAGCATTTCGTATCTGATATCTGATACTGGATACCAGGTCCAGATTCTGCTGCGCCTCATGTCTCCCCACAACATAGGGTACCGCTTGCGTGAGGAATGGGCGCACCTCGGGAATGGCGTAGCCGATGCGATGAGGGACGCGGGCCACCGCTGCCAGGAGGGCACCCCACCAATGGTCAAAGCGCATGATCAGCGCCAGATCGAAGCGGTGTCTACGGAGTCTGCGGGCTTCCTGCAGCAACAGACGATAGGGGGCGAGCAGTGAGCCTTGGGGCTGCCGTGTGAATCCCGGGAAGGGAGAGGTGATGACCTCATCCACGTATGGGCAACGTCCCACCACCTCCCGCCCCCAGGGGCCGACCAGCAGCGTGATGTGCGCTTCGGGAAAGCCTTCTCTCAACCGGCGCAGCGCGGGGGTCAGGAAGAGCAGGTCGCCGAGATGGTCTGGGCGAACGACAAGTAGAGAAGACAGAGACGAAGGAGATGAAAGAGAAGCGGGAAAGAAAGGGGATAGGGGACGGACCGCCAGGCCCAGTGCACGCAACACAACCAGCCGCCATTGTTGCCGGGCAGTCCGGCGCGGGATCCACCTCATTTCTCTTGTTTCGCTTCTGTCCCTCTCATCCACTGTCTGCTTCTCCTTGCTCGTGACGATAGAGTTCCTCCATCCTTGGTACAATCCCTTCCCAACTGTAGTGGTCCTCGACGAAGCGGCGGGCGGTGCGACCCAGCGCGGCCCGTTGCGCTTCATCCTCCAGCAATTGCAGCACCGTGACGGCAAAGTCCTCGGGTGTATCAGCCACTCGCAGTTCCCGTCCATCAGCCACAGTGAACCCTTCGCAGCCCAGCGATGTGGAGACTATGGCCTTGCTCATGGCCATAGCTTCTAGAACCTTCAGCCGGGTGCCGCCCCCCATGCGCAAGGGGATAACGCACACCGCCGCCCCGGCGATGTAGGGACGCACATCCTCGACCCAGCCGGTGAGGGTCACGTCATCCCGTTGCCGGAGCGAGTCGAGTCGAGCATGAGGCTTTTGGCCTACGACGTAAAACCGCACCCCAGGTCGCGCAGCACGGATGCGGGGCAGCACCTGATCGGCGAACCAGAGCACGGCGTCCACGTTGGGACGGAAGTCCATCTTGCCTGTGAAAACCAAGGACGAAGGATGAAGGAGAACATCGCCGCGCTTGGCTAGTGAGGTGGACACGTCGTATAACTCGAGATCCACGCCGTTGGGGACAATGGCGGGGTCGAGCCCAGGCACCAGACGCTGCAGCGCCGTGGCGTCCGCCTGCGAGACAGCGGCCACGCCGTCCACGTGCTGGCAGACGTGCGTTTCGAAGCGGCTCAGCTTCCGCCACTGGATGAGTGAGTAGAGCGCGCCCGCCCAGCGGCGCGGCAGCCCGACATCGGTCTCGAAGACGCGCCGTTGCAAGAGATACTCGGCGTTGTGGTCGTCGAAAACCAGCAACGGACGGGGTGTAAGGTTGGCGAAGCGAGGCCAAGCGCGCAGCCACAACCCATAGGGGGCCATCTCGATTCCCTCGATCTGCACCACGTCGTAGGTCTCTTCGGCGATCAGGTCTGCCAGTCGCTCCTGGAAAGCACGGGAAGCGAGGCGCAGAGCCATATCAGGAAGTGGGGAGAAGGCGGTGGTTTGCAGCCGCTGGGCCAGCGTGCGTTGCGGCGCGGGCAGGGTCTCGATGCGCTGACAGTGGCGGAAGAGCGGGGAGTCGGAAGACAACTCGTCCCCCTCCTGGAGGAAGCACAGCAGATGCAACCGGTGGCGAGCCGCCAGGTGGACGATGAGGTTGTAGTTGCGGATGGCCGTGCCCTGCCAAGGCGGGTAGGGCAGTTGCGGAGTCAGGATGAGGATGCGTTTACCGTCGGTCATCATTTGGATTCCAGATTTCCGGTTTGGCCTTGATGCCGCCGTGTGTGTCGGAGTGACTAATTATACCCTGCCCCTCCCCAAAAAACGAGCCCCCTCCGTCTCTCGGCCAGCAGGTCATAAGCTCGCCGCCGGGCCAGGTGGAACGAGGGCCAGCTTCGCCAACGAGTGCTGGCCTTCATCCCCTGTAAAGATGCTTAGAGCCTTCCACCAGAATCTAGCGAACCTTCTCGTATGCGGTTAGGGTATAGGAGATATTAGTAGCCCCCGAGACGATCAAGACTGAGTCGCCAGCGTCAACAATTGATTCAACCCAACCAGAGACTTCCTTCATCCACCTGACTTCGCCGGTTGCTGGATCGACTAAATCTAAAGTTGTACCACCTTCCCCGCTGAAAAAGAGAAGACCTATGTCCGTAAGGGCAAACTTGGCCAACGTGGTCTTACTCACCCCCCTCGCGTCAAGCTCGACTTCCTTCCGTACCTTCCATATCCGCTCGCCAGAGGCTATCTCTACCCCATGCACGCCAGCGGGGTTCACGAGAATCGCTACCCCTCCTGGTGCCCCTGCCCAGTAATGGGGCCCTTGCAAGTCCAGATCCCACAGCTCTACACCGTCTTCGGCACTAATGCCATAGAGGCTGGGACCTTTACTCAACACAACGACGTCACTCCATACACCTATGGGATGACCTATAGCAGCACGATCCCATGTCCATGTTATCGTTCCATCAGATAGATCAACAGCTTCTCCTTGGTGATAGAGAAGCCGCACGTCGCCAATATCCCATTCGGAAGGTTCTCTCTTAGACTCTCCCGGACCCCACAGTACTTCTCCTGTTTGAGGATCTAGTCCCATAGTATCGAATCCTGATGAGCTTACCTGAAGTCCTTCGGGGAGGAGCCTGACACCGATCGCAGCAACAGACGGAGAGTGGTAAACCCACTTCTCTTCTCCAGATGAGGCATCTACAGCGACCAAGTGCCGCTTTCCGCCCGTAGACATGGTGAAATAGAGCATACCATCATACAGATAGAGTATGCCACTACCGCCAGACCCCAGGTCGCACGGGGCCATCATTGGATGTTCGATTTTCCACACCCGCTCTCCTGTATACAACTCAAGAGCGTATAGTCTCGAATACGCCGCATACACATAGACTCTTTCTTGATCGCCTGCAAACGCTGTGCCCTCCACCTCCCACTCCCACAGCTTATCCCCAGTCACCCGCGCAAGCCCCATTAGGTAATCTTCAGTTGTCGAAGTTACAACCACGTCTCCCGCTACGAGGGGCTTCTCACCTCCACATTTGACTGACCAGATTGGTATTAAGGATGCACGCGGTTTGGGCTCCGGCGGGGGAGGAGTCGGGCTAGCGAAGACAGTCGCCGGAGGCGGAGTCGGGCTGGCGAGCCTAGTCACTGTGGTTGTAGCGACCTCTGCCAGTTGCGTGGCCTGGGCACTTATGGTCGCTTTCAAGGAGCGCACCTCGGAACTCTCGCCACAAGAGCTCGCAAGTAGGGCTGTCAATACCAAGAGCAAGGCTAGAGTGAAACTGAACGCTGCTGGATGAGGAGCAATTCTATGTTTTTCTTTCATCGGGGCTCCTTTGAATTATGTGTTAGTTGGTGACATCGCCGGTTATGGCGGAGCCAATCGGGCCAAAGTTAGAGGGAAAGTGGTAAGATACCACTTACCGCCGGTATAGACAAGCGAGATATCGTCTCTGACCGCGCCTTCGCCAGGTAAGCCAAGAAAGTTCCAGATCATCACCCCTGTGACCCGGACGGTCGCTCTATTTGCTTCTTCCTGCACCAATCGGTAGTTCATATTGCGGAATTCAACCGAAGAAGCCCCCTCACTTATGGGAGCCAACGCCAGCCCGAGAGCCTCCCGTCGACTCGCTTCGGTTAAAGAGATCATTCTATCCAAATTGTTCGCCTGCCATGCTTCGTAAAAGGCTTTCACCACCTGCGGCGCGGATGTGTATTCGGGTACTTCGGGTTCAGAATTGCCAGACGTATATTCGTTGCCCAGAGAGGGGACACCGTTGTTATCACTAACGTCAGCGAAAGCAATCGGAATGGACTGTGTGTACCACAAATCCTTCACTATTTTTTGGACCTGAAAGTGTAAGTGGTCTGGTGGATCGCCTTGGACCCACCCTGTAGCTCCACTCAAGGCTATGACTTGTCCTTGCAGGACATGTTGCCCTACCTCCACCAAAACACCGTCTTTTTGAAGGTGTAAATACAGAGCTGAAGTGCCGTCACCGTGGTCAATAACGACGTAGTTGCCCTTGTTGGCATACGACCGGTGAGGGCCCCCCTCGTCTGAGTCCTCCTTTACGAAAGCAACCCTGCCAGCCCTGGACGCAACCACTGAATCCCCTGATGCCAAATCAAAATCGAAGGCATATTTTGCAGACCCTTTGTGGCTAGGAGCCTCGTCGTTGCCCCGAACAAGCTTGTACGTCTTACCAGCAGGATAAGGAAGCTTATAATCTGCTGTCTCAGCTACCAGGGCAGCTTGAGGTTCGCCTCTGGGGGAAAGTCCGAAAAAGGACATGGTCGCGATTAAACAGAGGATAAGTCGTGCTGCTCTGTTCATCTCTCTCCTTAAGCTTATCGGAAGAAACGGGAATACAGGTTAGCGGAGAAGTGGCTCTATTTCGGCAAGAATGAGAGCACCTGGGACTTCTTGGAGCCATTCAACATACCGCTCGGTTCCCTTAAATGCCGCTATCCACTCGCCATTAACTCTTCGAGCGATTATAACCCCACCACCAGTTGGCACTGCCTTATCAGTGGCCTTATATCTTGCACTAATCTCCACTACAGCCCATTCGCCCTCTATATCCACTTGTTCGATGCCCAAATACTCATCCCTACTCAGATTTAGAGGCTGCGTGGAAGACTCGTGTTCGATGACCCTTCTGATTTGCTCTTCGTCAGAGCCTGACACGATAGCGGCAGTTCTAACCTTCTGTGTGACATAAAAAGCCCCGACCATTAATCCAATAGCTATGATGCAAACAAGGGTCACTCCTGCGGTAGTCGCTAACAGCCAAACCGTGCTTTTTCGGTTCATCATTACCTCAGTTTCTACGCCTAACTGGGGTTCAACAACCTGTGATACCCCACTTCGGCATGGGAAGCAAGTTGTCCTTCAGGGCTCGGCTAGCAGCTCATAGGCTCGCCGCCGGGCCAGGTGGAACGAAGGCCAGCTCCGCCAGCGAGTGCTCGCCCCCATGCGCTCCAGACGGTAGCGCAAGTGGTCACTCAGCACCTTCCGCTCCTCGCCAGTTACCCGGTCTACGGGCAGCACCAGTGCGGGGACGGCGTCTTCGGACAATCTGGTCAGATAGTAAGCGTCCAGTTTGCCCGTAACCTCGTAGCGGGCCAGGTTTTGCTTTGCGATAAAGGCGTCGGGGTTGATGGCGTTCAAGGTGATCAAAAAGCCCAGGGCAGCCACGAATGCGCCGATGGCGAAGCGGTCGGGCCGAAGCCACAGCGTGACCAGAAACCAGACGAAGGCCACCGCCAGCCAGACCATGAAGATGTGGCTGTACAGTCGCAGTTGGGTATAGCCGTAGGCGGCCTCGTAGAGACGTAGTCGTTGGAAGGCCGAGGCCAAGATGACCAGTACCAACCCTACCATGAGGCTGCTCAGTCCGTTGAAGATCCGCACCTGGCGGCCCGTCTCGCGGCGCGCCAGCCAGCGGAGTCCCAGGCTCAGGCCCAGCGTCAGCACCGACACGACCACCAACTCGAAGAAGCCACGCCGGGCGTACTCGGCGTAGGTGTATCCCTCCACGGTGATGTTGGCCCGCCCGCCGAACAGGTAGGCGAACTGAATCCCCACGAACACCAGGAACAGCAAATCCACCGAGATCAACACCGTCGCCACCTCGACGAAGCCGAGCGATATGACCTGAGCTAAATTGCCCAGCGCCTGCTCCAGAGCGCCCTGGTCGTCCGACGCCTGGCTGCGGCCCAGCGCGTAGGCCAGGCCGCCAGCCAAGAACCAAGCGGATCCTAATACGATGATCCCTCGCCAGAGCAGTTCCAGCAAATCGGGCAGGATGTCGAGGCTGAAGAGGTCTTCCAGGTAGTCGGCGAAGATCAGGTCGGCCGAGGCCAGGAGGAGGGTGAAGATGACCAGCACCGGCAGGGCCAGGAGCAGCCCACGGATCACGGGCAACAGGTTGCGGCCGCCCCGCTGACGGGCGGCCTGTAGATCCATGCTGGCCGACACCAGGGGCGCTGGCCGGACCAGGGCGTTGACTGCTGTGCGGAGGAGAACCAGGGGGTAGCCGACCAGTCCCAGCCGTTGTGGGTGGCCGGCGGCGTAGAAGTGGGCGATGAACTCCAGCAGCGCCAAACTGGCCACTACGTTGAGGAAGGTGACGAAGGGATTGGCCCGCACGAAGACCATGCTGGCGAAGAAAATGAGCGGGGCCAGCAGCCAGAGGTTGCGCCGAACCGGTCTCACCTCCTCCAGCCATCCCAGGCCAAAGAGGGCGACCATCAGCAAGAGCACAAAGAGGGGAGCGGAAATGCCCAGGGCTTTGCCATAGAAGAACAGGTCCACGCTCCAGCCCAGGCCCAGGGCGATCAGCAGAATGCGGACTGGTGGCTTGACGCGAATCATAGCTCGTTCCTCCCACGTATCCTCTGTGTGAATTATACTTACCTCGCCCCAAAAAGCAAGGCTGTTGCCAGATCATTTTACCACGAAAGGGGCAAACCAAAAACCTCTCAAACCATGCGCTCTAACCAATCCGGTATCATCCTGCATTCAATCCGTTACTGTCTTGCGATCCGTGTTCTATCCGTGTTCCACCACCCGCCGGTACACCTCCAGCGTGCGGCGGGCGGTCTTGTCCCAGGAGAAGGCGCGGGCCCGCTTGAATCCCTTGTCCCGCAGCTCAGCCCCAAGGTCGTCGTCGGTCACCAGCCGCCAGAGGGCCACGATGAGCTCTTCCTCATCCTCGGGATCCACCAGCAGTGCAGCGTCGCCCACCACCTCCGGCAGGCTGGAGACGTTGGACACCACCGTCGGCGTGCCGCAGGCCATGGCCTCCAACGGTGTCAACCCGAACCCTTCGTAGAATGCAGGGTGCGCCAGACAGCGGGCGGCATTGTAGAGGTAGGGCAACTCCTCGCGGCTGACCTTGCCCAGGAAGTGGCACGCCTGTCGCAAGTCCAACTCGTCCACGAGCTGGAATACCTCCTCGAACAGCCAGCCGCGGGCGCCCGCCAACGCCAAGCCCACGTCCAGCTTGTAGTCATCCAGAAACTGACGATAGGCCCGCAGCAGCCCTTGCACGTTCTTTCGTGGCTCGATAGTGCCGACAAAGAGGATGAACCGTTCGGGCAGCCCGAAGCGGTCGCAGACGAAACGCATCGCCTCGGCATGACCCAGCGGGCGGTACAGGGGATCGGCAGCCTCGTAGATGACGGTGATCTTGTCATCCGGTACGCCCAGCAGATTGATGATGTCCCGCCGGGTGCTTTCGGAGACAGCGATGATATGATCGGTGCGGCGCACCGCCTGGTCAATGCGGCCATAGTAGCGGGCGCTCTCTCGGGTCAGGAAATTCGGGTAGTGGAGAAACGCCAAGTCGTGGATGGTGATGATGGACTTGAAGCGCCCACCGAAGGGAGGGATGAAATCGGGGCTATGCAGCAGGTTGAGCGAGTACTGCAGCAACTCCAGGCCCAGCAGGTAGGGCTCGAAGCGGTAGTGGCTGGGCGTCCATAGCCCCAAACAGCGGAAGTTATCCTCTTCCAGCAGCGGCGAATTGGCCTTGCGGCTCTGGAAGACAGTGTAGTCGTCCTCCTGATCTATGCCTGCCAACGCTCGCAGCAGGTTGATGGTGTACTGTCCAATGCCAGCCGTCGTGTAGTATGTCAGCCGGGCGTCAATTCCGATCTGCATGAAGCCCCCTGGGAGTCAGCGAGTCAGCGAGTCAGCGAATCAGCGAATCAGCGAATCGCTGATTCTTTCAACTGCTTCCATTTCCAGCAGCTGGTATTTCATGTTCAGCCCNCCGCCGAAGCCGGTGAGTTGTCCNCTGCTGCCGACGACGCGGTGGCAGGGCACGATGATGGGCCAGGGATTGCGCGCCATGGCCTGTCCCACCGCCCGCGCTGCACCTGGGGAACCGACATCCTGCGCCAGTTGGCCATAGGTGCGGGTTTCGCTTCGGGGAATGGCACGCGTGGCCCCCCACACGCGGCGCTGGAACTCGGTACCCCCTCGC
>JGI24025J20009_10002308_pt1 | contig 13776 bp, 14 predicted proteins | sample Cruoilmetagenom3_FD_20009 | JGI IMG/M metagenome (IMG submission 20009)
TATTTGACAAGGTGCCTCGAAATCCCACTGGCAAGATAGAGAAACCAAAATTGAGACAGAGGTATGCGCCCAGTAGCCCAGGTCAATAACAGCCGTGAACGCAACTGCTAACCAAAACCAAAGGATCTATGGCACTAGATGTAGTGACTTTGCCAGGACACTCCGGGACAAATTCAGAAAAAAGTCCTCAGAGAGCCCGTGTTATTAAACGAGACTCAAGCTGTTTCAAATCAACCAGAGATTCATGATTGGTCCCAGACCTGTCGAGGTGGAAAGCACGGATGCCAACTTGCTCGCAATTCAGAAAATCAAACTGCCAGTTATCACCCACATGGACAAGCTCGCCGGGGTGAACATTCATCGCCTGACATACCTGCAGGTAGAAGCCGGAGGTCTTCAGTTGCCGGTAATGTGAAATAGAGGAAAAGACGCGCGTAAAGAAAAACCCGATTTCTTCCAGGATAGGCTCCAACAGCTCCTCTGGCGTGCCGGAAGAAACAATCAGCTTGTATTCAATGGCCAAAGAGGAGAGGACTTCTCTGACCTCAGGATAATAACGTAACTCGTTCCGGCACCTTCGAATAAGCGGCTCAGCAGAGCCTAGCTGGAAACGGCTGAACCAGTAATTTATATCATACCATTCCAGTCTCTGGTCGCCGATTCTGTCATACTCCGCAGTAACAACCTCCTTAGCCCGAACAAGTTCAATCTTGTACCTCCGAGCATAAAGAGCCGGAATAGCCTCATGCCACACAGCGTGGCTGAAATCAGGCGTCACCAATGTCCCCTCAGCATCAAGAGAAACCACTTTGATTTGGTTCATCTAAGTTGACAATGTTATCGGAGACAGAGCCGCGAAACCAGGTAGTCTACTGGACGATTTTGGGAGAGAATACATATTGCGTTGTTGTTTTTAGCTTTTTCCTTAGCAGAGCTAATTGTGGTTTGTAGAGCGTGATTCTTCCCTTCTCATAGATGACAGGCATATCAAGGATCTTGGACACCAGCTTCCCCTCTTGCCCCCCCACACATATTACTGCTGCTTGACCTTCGTTTCCCGTCAGTTCTATCAGTACCGGCAACAGCAACGCTTCTTGCTCATTGCTATCCAATATACTCGCCAGGTACTCAAGCTCTTTCCGTTTAAACAGATGTGCGCTACCGTCACTGCATACTACCTGGGGATATTCTTCAGCCAATAAACCTGTCAGCGCCTTTTGATTGCGTGGTAACCCAGCATTTACCACCTTGAGTTCGCCTCTCAAGCACTCCCGCAGCATCCTGTCATAAGGGAATTCCTTTTCTTCCTGTAGCCACGATTCAGCCATGGGTTTACTCTCTGGCAACTAACACCTTCACGCGTTTGAGCCGCGCCTTCTCTTCCCTATCCCTCTCCTCGAACTTCATAGTCAGGTAGTTTATCGTTGCCTGCAAGCTGGGGATTATCATATATTCCAAAGCATTAGTTATCCTTTTTGTCCTGTTTATTTCCATCCCCATTAGTTCCAGGCCCCTCTGTAGTTCAGCCAATTCGACAGCGGCTTCGAGAGATTTTTCAGACAGTTCTGCCGCATGATCCAACCACGAAGAGGTATCAATCAGATTATATCCTCTCATTGACCTCACATTTTCTCTCAGCTCAAGAGAGGGGATCCTCACGCCGGCTATGTTCCTTAATCCAGCAGTGACCTTCACCTCACTCTCGGTGGCTACTAGTTCCTTCTCCAGCGCTAGATAACCGTGATACCCGGTGGCAATTGACAACGCCTTATAAGCTTGAGACAGGTCATCAACCAACTTCTTCTTAGCTTGCACCGTATCTCTAGCTGCCTGAAGGAACTCCATTGTTAGGATGGAAAGCCGATCTTTCACTATTTTTTGCACTCTTTGAGCTAGGGAAAGCCTGCGCTTCAGCTTTACCAGCTCGATTTTTGTTGGTCTTACTTTGATTAATTGTTGTGGCATTTATATAGGTTACTCTGCTTCGGTGGCAGCCGCCTTAGAGTACTTCGGGAGGTACTTCTTGATGAGTTCCTCACTAATTAGCTTTAAGTCTTCTTCAGGCAAGGCCGAAAATAGTTTCCAGCCTAAGTCCAGGGTGTCTTCCACTTTTCTTTTCTCGAGCTCGCCCTGAGATATGAACTTCCTCTCAACTTCGTCTGCGTTAGCTAAGTACATTTTATCCCTTTCACCCAATGCCTCAGCGCCGATAATAGTTGAAATCTCCCTCAGGTAGCAGCCTTCGGCATAGGAAGCATACAACTGCATGAAAACGTTATTGTGGTCTTCCCTGGTCTTGTCTGGACCGATACCCTCTTTCATCATCCGCGAAAGGGACAGGAACACATCTATAGGAGGATATATTCCCTTTCTTTCCAGCTCTCGGGAAAGGACGATTTGGCCTTCGGTAATATAGCCAGTAAGATCGGGTATGGGATGTGTTATGTCATCGTCAGGCATGGTCAAAATAGGCATTATGGTTACTGAGCCTTCTTTCCCGAAGATCCTGCCCGCTCTCTCATACATCGTGGCAAGGTCGGTATACATGTAGCCTGGATATCCTCTTCTTGACGGTATTTCTTCACGCATAGAAGAGAGTTCACGAAGAGCCTCACAATAATTGGTCATGTCAGTGAGTATGACCAGAACGTGCATGTCCTGCCTCCATGCCAGGTACTCGGCAGCAGTCAAAGCTAGCCTCGGCGTTGATATTCGCTCTATGGTAGGGTCTGACGCAGTATTGATGAAAGCGATGGTTCTTTCCAGTGCACCTGTCCGCTCAAGGTTTCTCATGAAAAAGGAAGCGTCATCATAGCTGATTCCAACAGCACCGAAGACTATAGCGAATTTTTCCTGCTTACCCTTAACCGCAGCTTGCCTGATTATTTGAGCTGCAATTCGATTGTGCGGCAGGCCTGAGCCGCTAAATATGGGCAGTTTTTGCCCTCTAACCAGAACATTCAACCCATCTATGGCCGATATGCCCGTCTCGATAAACTCGGCTGGAGGCTGCCGCGATGCCGGATTTATTGGCTCACCGTTAATATCAAGGTAATCTTCAGGCACCACTGGCGGCCCTCCGTCCATCGGCTCCCCCATTCCATTGAAGATCCTCCCCAGGATGTCAATAGATACCGGCAGTTTCAGGGTCTCGCCTTTGCACCTTATCCTGCCGCCGATGAGGTCCACTTCGCTGACTCCACCAAAGACCTGAACTACGGTTGCCTCCTCGCTAATGTCTATTGCCTGACCGCTCTTCACCTCACCATTGCTGAGTTGAACGTCAACTATCTCGTTGAATTTTATTCCTGGNATGCTCTCGGCTATGAGCAACGCCCCCTTGGCCCGGGTGATTGCGTTTCCTTCTTTAACATACAGGGCAGAAAAATCCATCAAATCCTCCTTCCTATCCTAGAATCCCTCGAACTGTCAGGGGACCCGTTTGCCAGCTACTAAGCTTTCTTCCATCTCTGACCATAATTCCTTAGCTCTCTGTTCAAAGACATCGTTGGCCACATCCTTCATCCTGGATATTCTGTAGACTAAGGGCGACGAGCGGATTTGCTCAATACCGGCCCCCGAATCCAGCATCTCCTGGGCCAGCTCGTAGAACCTCATTATACTTTTGAGCATAAGGCCAGCCTTCTTTGGCACACAATAGGTATCCACTTCATGATAAGCGCTTTGCTGGAGAAAGTCCTCACGTATCATTCTGGCCACGAGCAGCACTAGTTTGTCGCCGTCGGGCAAAGCTTCGGGACCAACAAGCCTTACGATCTCCTCTAACCCAGCCTCCTGCTGTAATATCTTCAAACCGGCAGCTCTGCTATCCTCCCACCCAGGGTCGGTGTTGTTCCACCAGTCTTTGACCGCGTCTACATAAAGGCTGTAGCTAGTGAGCCAGCTTATGGCAGGGAAGTGCCTCTTGTTTGCCAGCGAAACGTCCAAGGCATACAAGGCATCTACTATTCGAAGTGTATTCTGCGTCACCGGCTCGCTGAAGTCAGCCCCGGGAGGACTCACCGCCCCAGCTACAGTCACCGACCCCTTTCTTTGCGGACTGCCCACACATTCAACCATTCCAGCCCTTTCATAAAAAGAAGAAAGACGCGAGCCCATATACGAAGGGAAACCTTCCTCCCCGGGCATTTCCTCAAGTCTGCCTCCCATTTCCCTCATGGCTTCAGCCCATCTCGAAGTTGAGTCTGCCACCAGCAAAACGTCGTAACCCATGTCCCTAAAGTACTCAGCCATGGTAATACCAACGAAAATACTTGCTTCCCTGGCTACAACAGGCATATTCGAGGTGTTAGCTATGAATATTTCCTTCTCCTGTAGTAGCCTCCCCGTGTTGGGGTCCTTGAGTTTCCTGAAGCTGTAGAGGACATCAGACATCTCATTGCCTCTTTCGCCACAACCAACGTAAATATTAAGGTGCGTCTGAGCCCATCTAGCCAACTGCTGCAAAGCAACCGTTTTCCCGGTGCCAAAGCCTCCGGGTATGGAAGCCTTGCCCCCAAGAGCCAAAGGGAACATATAGTCCATAATGCGCATGCCAGTAGTGAGCAAGCCCGAAGGGTCCAACCTCTGCTTATAGGGTCTAGCTTTCCTCACTGGCCATTCTTGCATCAATAGCAGAGTCCTCATCTCGCCATCATGCTCCACCCTTGCTACCGGTTCCTCAACCGTATACTCACCTTCACGTATCTCCCTCACTATGCCCTTAACGCCTATGGGAACCATTATTCGGTGTTCTATGAGTTCTGTCTCGGGGACTGTGCCTATTATATCCCCTTCGCTGACTTCTTCCCCTAAGTTGACCTTGGGAGTGAAGTGCCATTTCTTGTCTCGGGGAAGCGCAGGTGCCTTGGCCCCTCGCTTAATAAACGAACCAGTATTCTCAATCAGAGTTAGCAAGGATTTTTGAAGGCCGTCATAAATGGACCCCACCAGCCCTGGACCTAACTCAGCGCTCAAGATTCTGCCCGTTCCCCTCACTCCCTCGCCAGTTCTTAATCCTAGTGTGTCCTCATGAGCTTGGATTATAGCTTTATCTTCCTCCAGACCTATTATCTCCCCCACGATCCCTTCGTCCCCTATCTCGACAATCTCATAGACCTGGGAGCCTTTCATACCATCAGCTATAACCAGAGGACCTGAAACTCTCCATATCTTGCCCATACTTTTAGCCTCCTACGGTTGCTGTCATGTCAGAGTTCTATGTCAAACCCGATAGATTCTCTGATGAATCTTTTGTAGTATCCTACAACATCTGGATATTTGCTGCCAAACTTCGATGGAGCTTCGATGATTACGGGCGTTATTCTTTTCCCCTTTCTCATTTGGGCCAGTAAATCCTCAACGTATTTGCCGTAATCCTCCAGTATCACTATTACGCCGATGTCACGATCAGCTATCAACTCAGTCACAGCCCCCCTGACATCTTCTCTGACATCTCCATTGCCTTTTATCGTATAATACCTACTGACACCAGCCAGCCTTAGTCCGCTAACCAGCTCTTCGTCTCCTATCGCTGCTACGCCTAGCTGCTTAATAGGCATCATGCTCATAACACCAGATACCTCTTTACTTCCTCTGTGGGCATGCTATCGGCTATTGCTTTTAGGATTAACCTCAAGTTCCGTATTTCAACCTCTTTCATGACTAAATACCAGGCCATCACCAGGGGCGATAAAACCGTCGGCGACAGCATTTCCTTGAGCATCCTGAACTTATGTTTGTCAATGATTTCCTCCACAGCAGTGATGCTTTTGGTTCTATCATAGGTACTCAATACCTCGTTTGCTATATCACGGTATTGACTATTTTCCAGCCTGCGGGGCATGTCAGTTAGTTTGAACGGCAATAAGTCCTTGATGGCTTTGTCTGTAATCATATATCCACCAGCAATGGTGCATTGAGCGGCGTCGGTTCCTATTCCCCCAATTATAGCCCTGCCCACAATTTGCAGGTTCGTCAAGTCTATGACCAAGCCAAGGGCTTTGGTGAGCAGAGACCCCTCTCTTACGCTCCTGGCCATGCTCAACATGCTTTTGTAATATTCACTATCTAGTGTAGATTCAACCATGAGTTTCGCCTTCGCCCCTCCCTCCACGTCATATTCCCTCAGGGCAGGTACATAGCCGCCTAGCTTGCATGTGACCAGTAGCTCAATGATGTCATCCACCTGTTCAGCCTGCCAAAGTTCATCTAGCAATCCATTGTCATGGATAACACCCACCGGTATCATGCGGCCTTTCTCACCCGTGGAAATACCCTCCAAAGCAGCTTTCAGATTCGAGACGTCGTACTTCAGCAAGTATGTCCTGGATAGCTTCAGGACGTCGCCCGGCAAGAACTTGAATGCTTCTATATAGCTGACACGCTGTGAGAAATAGCCCCACAGCGACTCATCCAAATCATTGAAGCTCTTGATAGGCAACCCTTCTAGATAGTTTCCTACATCGGTGTCTCGGATAACTGCCAGGGCATCTGGAATGTTAGATACTCTTGATATTCTGTCTAGATGGTTTACGGTGATAGCTTTGGGTTCTTCACCCTTCAGGTAAGCCGAGATGTACGCATATCTTGGGTCGAGCAAAATCCCTCCTATCAAACTCCAAAGCAAAACTGTCTAGCAATCTAGCCATCATTCTCAGCCTTTCGCTGCCATTCAGGGTAACAGCTAAGCGTTCAGCTCAAACACACTCCTGTTTATCTCTGGCAGCAACTTTGGCAACAACATTTCAAGCCTGGTGTCATAAGTATTATCTATCCTGAATTTCCCCTCCATATCCTCAGCTATTACTCCCCCGGTGCAAGCAAACTCCCTGACCTCGACTATCCGGCTAGACAACTTGCTATTTCCCTTGATCCTTCCACAGTGCTTACATCCTTGGGAGAAACGTAAATCCTACCCTTATCCGCGCCGAGCGCGTCAATGGCCTCCGTAATTAGGCTCACAAGATGGCTCTCATCACTCCCGGTCTCTGCCAACGTTTCTTTCACCTTCTTAATCATCTGGGCGATTATGTCGGCTTTCGTGCTCGACAACTTCTGATGCCCTTTTACAGAACCCTGAGCTATGATTCTAGCAGCCTCCTCCTCAGCTTCCTGTAGCCTCCTCTCTTTCTCTGCCGCAAATCTTGTTCCCCGCTCTTTCTTGGCGTTCTCTATCTCCTTTCGAGCCTTCTCCTCCGCCTCTCTTATTATGCCCTGAGCCTCCACCCTTGTTTTACTGACAACAGCTTCGCTTATTCTCTCCATTTTTCAACACTCCCTAGAAAAGCCCCAACATAGTCAACGCCATTATGGTAAACACCAATCCCAGCACGCCCAGCAGCTCGACAAACACAGCCAGCATCACAGAGTTGGTTAGTATTGCACCCCTTGTCTTGGGCAGCATTGAGATACCTGAGCCACATATGGCCCCCTGATATGCTGCAGAGAATGACTCAGCACAGGCAGCAATGATGCCGCAAGCAAGCACAGCAAAGCCACTGCCACCGGGGTCAGGCATGGCAGCGATGTGAGGCACTACCCTAGTTAAGATGAGTATCAGCACTATCAGCCCGTAAAAGGTTTGTGTCATCGGCAGAGATATCAACACTATGACATTTCTGAACTGCCCGGGCTCTTCAGCTAGCGTATGCACCCCGGGTGACCCAGCCCACCCAACCCCTATGGACGACCCGGTCAGACCACCAGCCAGAGCTATCGCCCCTCCGAGGACAGCAAGAGATTCAGGACCAACTATCATTTTGCACCTCCATCTTGTTTACATGAGTCCTAACATGCTTAATGCCATTATGGTAAACACTACTCCCAGCACCGCTATGAGTTCCACAAACACAGCCAACATTAAGGAATGAGTTAGTATCCGCCCACGTGTCTTAATCAGGGATGAGATGCCTGCACCACAGACAGAGCCCTGATACGCTCCTGAGAACAACAAGGCGAACCCAGCTATGACGCTACAGCCCAGTACGGCAAACCCACTACCGCCAGGGTCGGGCGTAGCGGCTATCTTGGGAATCACGGTTGTAATGACCAGTATCATAATTATGAAGCCGTAGAAGGCTCGTGACATTGGTATGGCTGCCAATACGATAACGCTTCTCAGATGTTGGGGTTGCTCGGCGAGGGTAGCTACCCCCTTATACCCAGCCACAGCCATGCCTATTGCCGCCCCCCCCAAACCGCCGGCCAGTGCTACGGCACCTCCAACTGCTGCCAGTGACTCAGCCCCGATTGTCATTCAGCATCTCCATCTTACTTACATAAGCCCTAACATACTTAACGCCATTATGGTGAACACCAGTCCCAGCACGGCTATTAGCTCGACGAACACGGCCAGCATTATGGAGTTAGTTAGTATCCGTCCCTTGGTGTTAGCCAGAAATACGATGCCCGAAGCACATACAGCGCCTTGGTACACCCCGGAGACGCCAAAGGCAACAGCGGCCATAACACCAATGGCAGCGACAGCAAGACCACAGCCACCGGGGTCAGGCATAGTAGCTATGTTGGGAACCACTATCTTTATCACAAGCACCAAGGCTATAAGCCCATAAAATACACGTGACATGGGTAGCGCCGCCAGTATTATGACGTTTTTACGCTGCCTGCGGTCCTGAGCTAGAGTGGCCACCCCAGCAGAGGCGGCCAGCCCTATGCCCCACGAACAGCCTAACAAACCACCGCCTAGTGCTATGCCGCCACCAAGTGTTGCCAATGAACAAGGATCGGTTATCATCTTTGCTCTAACCGCTTGCCTTCACCGGGATGAGTGTTCGCTTCCTTAGCAGAAACGGACTGTACTCCCGGCCACCCCCTTCATAGAATTTGAATAGAAACTCCACAAAGCACAATCTGAGAGAGTGGACAAAACATGAAATGCCAGTCAGAACCAGGTTAATCGCATGTCCAGCAAACAAAATCAAGACTGCTACCAGGGTGCCCACCACGACTCGAACCACCCCAGCCGGCATCATCCCAGCAATCAACGGCCCCATCAAGTTGAAACAGTATGCTAAGTAATAGGTGGCTAAGCCCACTCCGGCTAGGCGGCAATATGACATGACATCGCCCAGAAGACCGGTTATATCGAACAGCCAGAAAATGCCTCCCAGGAAACCACCTCTTTCCATAAAAGAAGAAACGACGATCAGTACTATGCCCACAAGCACAACATAGAGCAGGACGGAGTATGCTTGCTCACTTAATAGTGGGATACTCATATCAAACAAGAAACGCATTATCCAAGGTATCCCGGCGATCTGAAGCAAGAACAAACCAACTCTGCCGGGCACCACCGATTTGTGTCCTTCCTTTATTCCCTTGACCAGTGCCAGGACATGAGCCACGTTTACATGAATGAGGCCTATTACCAGAGAAAACACTATGAACGACAGACAGTCGCCAAGCAGTCGGCTAATTCCCATCGAGAGGGCCAGGCTCTCAATCCCAAAGAAGGTATAGAAATCCCCCANGTANGTCCCGGTAAGCAGGCCGATCGCTAGGCCAACGCCGCTGCTTATGTAAAGCAGCCTCTGAAATAGCTTGGCCCCTTCAGCTTCTGGGTCATCAACAAAGCGAGGCAAGCCAAATTTGGCAAATAACATAATGAACGCCGCATATACTACGTCGCCCAACATAAGCCCGAAGAAAAAGGCGAAGGAGTACGCCACTATTGGTGTGGGATCCCACTCTCTGTACTTGGGGATACCAAACAGGTTCACAATGGTCTGGAACGGCCTAAGGCCCCTTGCGTTCCTTAGCTTGGTGGGAGGCTCATCCGCCTGTTCGGGCTTCCTTGTGTCAACAAACACATAGCCTACGTTCTGCTTCAGCTCGGCGGTTGCAGATTCAACATTGCTCTCGGGAACCCATCCTTGGATTAGAGTGACATATTTCGCCTCCGAAGCTTTCTGCAAAACTGATAGCCTGTCATTTTCCGCCGACAATGCTTCTCTGAGAAGCACCAGTTCGTGCAAATTCTCTCTTGTTTTGCTTTCGATCTCCGCGTTGATTTTTGTCAGTTCCTCCTGCAGGCTGCCAATTCTGTCCTCAGCTGCCTGAAGGAATTCGCCTGCAGTCAGGTTTTCAGTTGGGATACTAAGAATCTTGCCTCCGCTGTCCTTAACCGCAGATTCTATGACTTCCTGGTCTTCAACTTTAGCAACCGCATACAGAAGGGTTTCACTCTGTACCGGGATGACAATACTCTCAAACAGGTAATCCTTAATCCTGGGGTAAAAAGCTTCGTACAAATCGCTTGCAAGGACAAAAACCCGGGAGAAAAGGTAAGCTCCGGAAAAACTTAAGTCTCTTAATCTAATATCTACTTGCTGCCCCAGAGGCCCAAGGTACTTCTCTAGTTCTTTGAGCCGCTCAGCCTCCTGCTCAAGCCTAACTGCTTCTTGATGCATATTGCTGAGCCTGGTGCATAATGACTTGGTCTCCCTACCGATTTCGTCGAATGGCTTACTGTATATAACCTCAATGTCCTCCCCTACCGATACCATTTCTCCCTTTGGTATGTAAGCTAATACATCGTCAATGTCCGCTAGTAACTCAACAACTCTCCTTCTTTCGCGTTCAATAGCTTCTCTATCTATGGGCTCTAACTCCTCACTTTCCTCAACATGAAGCACGCCGGCTTTACGCAAAGTATTCAAGGCGTTGTCGGAGTAGTCTTTGGCAGTCATCACTCTGACTGCACTCATAGGCTCAGGCGTATTGACGATTAGAGGCGTCACGCTGATCTTGCCCCAGTAATAATACTCACCATAAGCTTCACAACTTCCTCTACTTTCTTATCGGCATTGGCGCCAATTTCAGAAGCTCTTCTCTGGGAACTCTTCATTTCTTGGTCGGCCTGTTCTCTAGCTTTGCCTATAGTTTCTTCACACTGCGGCTTGACTTCATCCATGGGTAACTCAGAGGATAGAATTTGCTTGGCCTCCTGTTTAGCTCTAACCAGAATTTCATCGGCTTGCCCCCTAGCCTCCTCAAGTATCCGCTCAGCTTCAACCTCGATGTTTTTTACACCACCAGCAATATCTCTAGCCATACTCTCTCTCCTTAGCAATCCTTCGTGGAACAACAAGTGCTCTGATAGATAGGGCTCTTTGGTCCCCCTTCGGCATACTAGCTTGCTTTCCCCCGCATTTGTAAGCCGGCTTCCGGCACATAACCGACACAGTATAGCATTACATTTTTCCCCAGGCAACAACTCCTTAATCCGTGAGTACCTGATTAAGGGCGAAGCTATGTAGATTGTGGTACATTTTCACCGAGGAGGTGAAAATTGGTGAAAAAGAATCAAAGTTCCTTAGGGGTAACTGTCACTGGTGGGCTTAGGGAAGAGGTGACACCGTGGGCAGGGGCAGCATTGCTAGTAGAGCTATATCGCCAGGCCGGTGTAGAGGCAGCGGTAGAGCGAGCATTGCCGCACAAGAAATCACCGAAGGGGCTAAGGCAGGCAGCGATGGTGGAATCGTTTGTCTTATTAAGCGCTTTAGGTGGTGACTGTATTGAGGATATGGAGAGATTACGTCAGGATAAGGGGCTGGAGGCTATGCTGGGCTACCGTCCTCCAGCACCAGAGACAGCCAGGCAATGGCTGGATAAGTTTCATAATGAGGGACTGATGAAGGAACGGCCACTGCAGGGTGCTTTCATTCCCTCAGAATCAGGAGCGTTAGCCGGGCTCAAGGAGCCCAAGCGACAGATAATATGGACTTATGTGGACAAGGTCAAGCCGGGTTGTCAGGTCACTCTTGATGTTGATGCCCAGTTAGTGGAGACAGCCAAGGCAAATGCCCAATATTGTTATGAAGGTTATCGAGCTTTTGAGCCTATGGAGGTAGAGTGGGCAGAGACAGGATTAGTGCTGGCTGATGAGCTTCGTGAGGGCAATGTGCCTGCTGGTCGGGGTATAAGGGAGATGGTAGATGAGGCTTATAACATGTTGCCGCCGGGGCCATGGCAGGTTAAGGTGCGTTCAGACTCAGCAGCCTACCAACAGGATGTTTTGGACCACTGGCAGCAGAGGGGATGGCAATTTGCTGTAAGCGCTGATATGAGCCAGGGGCTAAGGCAAGAGATTGAAGCTCTGCCCCAAGAAGCCTGGCAGGTGTGGAAAGAGGAGAAGCGAAGTATGATCAGAGAATGGGCCGAAGTGCCTTACGTGCCTGGTCGCCAGTATGAAAGGAGGGATAGCCAGCCTTACCGATACCTGGCTATAAGGGTACGACGGCAGCAGGGAGAGCTATTTGAGGATGGAGTCAAACTGCGCCACTTTGCCGTGGTCACCAACATCTGGGATATGGATGGTCAGGAATTGCTGGAATGGCAACGAGGCAAGGCTGGCACTATTGAGCATATCCACCATATTCTGGACAATGAGCTGGCAGGCGGTGTTTATCCCAGCGCCAGGCATGGCGCCAATGCTGCCTGGCTTAGACTGCAGGTGCTGACCCATAATCTGCTTCAGCTACTAAAAGCGACAGCCTTACCTCAAGAATATGCCACTGCTCGACCCAAACGACTTAGGTTTGCCGTCTTCACTCAGTTCGGGCGCGTGGTAAGCCATGCTGGCCAGATGTTACTTCGTATTGCTGCCGGAGCCTGGGAAATGCTAATTCGACCAGCTTACTACAGGATATTGGCATTAAAGCCGCCTGGTTGAGGTCAAACTTTATCCATTTCTTGTTCTCAATCTTGCCAGATCCAATCCCTGGCACCGGCCTGTTTGTCCTCTGTTGCTCAGCAGCTCTGATTCAGTCAGATTAACTCCGCTGAAACAGGGACCTGCCAGTCAAAAATTTCCCGCTCCTCGCCTTGCCGCCATCAAATAGTCGGCACTAACCTATAATTCATCCCCTAACTCCCAAAAAAGTTGGCCAATTCACGGATTAAGGACAACTCCCAAGCTATTGACTTTCGCAGAATCAGAATATACTATTGAATCAAGATTATTGAATCGAGAAGCCGAACGACGGAAGGAGGTGATAGCTTTCGGAGATAGAAAAGGTTCTGGGACAGCGAAACACTCAAAAAGGAGGTAAGAAATGAGTAGAAAACGGTTTTTGGTTCTGATTGTTGCAATGGTAGCGATCGCTGGCTTGGTGGTAGCTGGCTGTGCGCCTGAGGCGGCACCACCGCCAGAAGAAGAGGAAGCTCCTCCACCAGAGGAGGAAGAAAAGCCTCCACCGGCAGCCCCGGAGGAAGAGGTAATCGAGTGGCGACTCCAGACACCCTTTCCAACAGGATTTACCACATACTGGGCACCAGATAACCTCTGTAAGTACATCGAGGAGATGAGCGGTGGGCGGCTGGTCATTAAGTGCTTCCCCTCTGGGGCGATAGTTCCAGGCCTCACAGAGATGTTTGCCGTCCATGAAGGCACGCTGGACGCTACGTGGACAGGTTCCCACTACCACACCAGCGAGATAGGATTTGCCGGAGACCTATATAACCTCTATCCCGCCGGTCTGAGCCCAACGGAAACGATAGCCTGGGTGTACGAGGGCGGCGGACTAGAGCTGTGGCAGGAAATGTACGACCGCAAGAACCTCAATATTAAAGCCTTCTTCGGTGGTCTGAATGCTGCTGAACTGTTCGGTTGGTATGCCCGCGAGATGACATCCTTGGAAGCCTTCGAGGGGCTCAAATTCCGCACGGCGGGTATCTGGGGCGAAATGGTAAACAGCATGGGCGGCGCTGTGGTGACGTGCCCCGGCTCAGAGATTTATCCCAATATGGAACGTG
>JGI24025J20009_10002310_pt1 | contig 13770 bp, 14 predicted proteins | sample Cruoilmetagenom3_FD_20009 | JGI IMG/M metagenome (IMG submission 20009)
AGCCTTGGGCAGCAAGCCGCCCTTGCAGGCGATGAAGGATTGGCACAAACTTAAACCGGAGCTGTTCAAAAAACAGCCATACTACCTGCCGGGATGTGACACATAGGAGCAGGTCACGGGCACACCCATGACGAACTTTTCCCATACTAATTCCCTCGATTCTATCGAAAGGATCACACCATCAAACCGTGAGATTAGCACCTAATACGAGCGGCGCGTTTCTTCTTGTTTATCCCTTTCAGCCTGGATGCGGATCAAATTCTCCATCACATCCTTCTTGCCAAAGGCTAGGCGCATTTCTTTCAGCGCATGTTCCTCGCGCACGAGAACCTGCGCCAATTGCATCTGAAGGCTTGCTTTTTTTCGGCCCACCCATGATTGCCACAAAAGGTCCGCCCCCAAAGACCGAAGCGCGTGATCATTCTGACTGGCGCGGGTTTCCTCGGCCAAATTACGATCAAGACCAGCGATGGCTTGCCTAAGCTCATTATCTTCGGCGCGGATTTTCTGCATCGCCCCAAGCTTCTTAGAGTAGAGCGCCTGCGTCACCTTGGCGAGGGGTTTGAGGTCCTGCGTCATCTACCGGCCCCATTTAGCTTTCTTGCGCATTGTCTCGGCAAAACGGATCGCCGCGGCAACGGCACGGTAGTGCTCGGTCGCGATTTCGTCGCCCACATCGGTCGTCGCAAACACCGCGCGCGCGGTTGGCGGATCGGAATGCAATGGCACGCCGTTTTCTTGGGCAATTTCACGGATCGTCCGGGCAACTTCATCCACGCCTTTCGCAACACAAACAGGCGCCTCACCCTTCATACGGCTCCATTTCAACGCCACTGCATAGTGGGTCGGGTTGACGATCACGACATCAGCCGTGGGCACATCCACCATCATCTGGTTGCTTGCAATGGCATGGGCGCGCGCGCGTCGTTCGCCTTTCATGTGCGGATCGCCTTCGGCCTCTTTGTGTTCGTCCCGCAGGTCCTTGTGAGACATCATGTTCTTACGCATATGCTCGGCCCGCTGCCAAATATAGTCCACCGCCCCAATTGACAGCGCGATGAGACAAACAAAGAACAGGAACTCGATACAAAGTTTCGCTAATTCTTGCATGGCGATGGCCGGGCCGGTTTGCACGGTGACAGCCATCAACTCCATCTTGGCGGACAGAAAAAGCCCGAGGCAGACAGAGAAGATGATTAGCTTTGCGAAGCTTTTGAAGAATTCGAACAAGCCGCCCCGTCCGAACTTGTTCTTCGCATTTGCAATCAGGGACAAGCGGGACAGTTTCGGTTTCAACTTCGATGGAGCAAATATCAGTGCACGCTGGCCAACTGCGGCAAGCAGAGCCATAAGCATTGGAAGCGCAAACCAAGGAAGCAGAGCGATTCCGATGCTTCCCATCAATCCGCCGGATAGCGCCGTTCCCTCTTCTAAAATAGCTTGGGAAAGTTGATCGGACTGCTCAATCATAACAGTCATGGCGGTTCCGATCGTCTGCACGGTTTTAGACCCGGCAATCATAAGCCCTAGAAGAAGCCCTCCGTAAACGGCGGCGGTAATCAGGTCGTTCGATCGTGCGACCTCACCCTTTTTTCGGGCATCATCAAGCTTTTTCTGTGATGGCTCGTGTGACTTTTCGCTGTCGTCTTGATCGCTCATCTGCCGACCCCGATCGGATCAGCCAGAAATGCGTTCATCGCCTGAATCCAAACTTCAAGCATCAGGGGAGACAACAATAGAAGCAGCGCCAGCCCACCAAACGTAATCACAGGTGCGCCGACGAAAGCCACCATCAACTGGGGCATGGCGCGGTTGATGACACCAAGCGTCAAGTTATACAGAACCGAGATAATGATGAACGGCGCGGCAAGTTGGAATGCCAGGGAAAACGCACCACTGACTTGATCGACACCCCATTCCGCAACCATGGCAGGCGAAGGAAAAACGCCAGGCGGCAACATTTCATAGGAAAGTATCATCAAGGCGGCAGCGCGAACATGCATGCCTAATATCATCGCCAAAGCAAGCCCGGACACGACCAGCACGTGCCCGATGGCCGGCAACGGTTCAACCCCGGCACCACCAAAGATTTGCGCCAATGAGGTAGCCTGCGCAGCCATCGAACCCGCAGTTTGCAATGCCATGACAAACAGACGAAGCCCGATGCCGACAATGAAACCCGCGATAGTTTCCGTGACACCAAACTGGATAACAGCAGGAAAACTCCAGGCATCCCCCTGCAAAAACGGCGGCACGGTCGCGGCCACGACCAGAGTGAACATCAATCCGATGACCAGCTTGACCCGAACCGGAATGCTTTGTTCGCCGAACCCCGGCAGCAAAGCGACGATGGCGCCAACCCGCAAGAACACAAGGAACCCATGCCAAAGAGCGCGCTCTGATATTCCCAACAGCTCTGCCGCGTTCTCCATCAAGCGGCGACCACGCCCACAAGCGAAGGACGCGCATCAATCCCGATTTCCTCGAAAGAGAGAACGGGGTTGGTAATACCCTTCGCGCTCATCACTGTGCGCAGGAAACGGCGACGACGTGAAGACGTGACGAGTGCTGGGAAAATTCCGCGATCACTCGCCTCTTGCATCCGGTCTTGAACACCCGAAGCGAGACGATTGAACATCTCCGGCGGAAGGGCAACGTCCAAGCCGCCGCGGTCCCCGTCGATCTGGTAGGCCGAGAAACGATCCTCCCATTCCGGGTCTAGCTGCACCAACGGAATGGTCCCGTCGTCGCGCCGCATATTGGCGACCAACTGGAATCCAAGCCGCTGGCGCACATGCTCGCAAATGGCCTCGGTGTTGGGATAGACCATGCGTGCCTCAGCGATGGATTCGAGGATAAGGGGCATATTCCGGATCGAAATTTGCTCTTCCAGAAGAAGTCGCAGAACCGAGTGTAGCACATCCATCGGAACGCGATCCGGGATCAACTCGTCCAACAGTTTGCGGTTCGCCTCTGCGCGGTTCGTATCGGAGAGATGAACCATCTCATCCAGAATACGCCGCAGGGATTTATGCGTCAGGAGGCGAGCGAAATTTCGTTTGATGATCTCAAGAAGGTGGGTGGCTAGGACCTCGGTCGGGGTGACGATCGTAACGCCGGACAGCGCGGTGCTTTCCTGTTGGGACGGGCTAATCCATCGGGCTGGTGCGTTATAAACCGGTTCCTTAACGTCCTCGCCGCTGGGAAGACCGCTCGCACCATCCGGAATTAGGGCCAACACATGATCCGGGCGAAGCTGGGCCCGAACTTGCTCAACCCCTTGAATACGCACGACATAAGCCCCCGTGGGAAGGCTCGGATCGTCAGTCAGCCGAATCTCTGGCAGGATGACCCCATAGAAAGATGCAACATGCGTTCTCATATTCGCGATACGCACATCAAGGCCCGTACCCGGATCCAAAACCATGTTTACCAAATCGGGGGCGAACTCTACATGGATATCGTCTAGGTCAAGAATGTCCCCAAGCGACTTCTCGGTTGGTTGAACCGGATGGTCGACCTCTGTGGACAGGAGGGCTTCCTGCTCCTGTTTCTGCTTTCGGAATTGAACATACGCCGCGTAGCCAAGCGTTAGGCCACCGGCCAGAAACGGAACGAACGGCAAACCGGGCACAAGCGCGAAAAGTGTCATAAGAAATGAAACGGTCGCCAGCGCGGCCGGATGCCCGCCAAGCTGCTTGAGCAAGGTCAGATCCGTCGCGCCTTTCGCACCACCGCGCGCAAGAAGAAGCGCCGATGCGATCGAAATAATCACGGCAGGAATCTGCGTCACAAGGCCATCGCCAACCGTCAGGATCGTATAGGTCTCGAACGCCGCGCCTAGGGGCATTCCATGAACCACGATCCCCATGATCAAGCCCATTACAAGATTGAGCAGCGTGATCAAAAGCCCGGCAACCGCATCGCCTTTCACAAATTTCGATGCACCGTCAAGTGAGCCGAAGAATGTGGTTTCCTGTTGCTCCAGATCGCGCCGCGTCTTGGCTTCGGCATGATCGATCGCACCGGCAGACATATCGCTGTCAATCGCCAACTGTTTGCCAGGCATGCCATCCAAAGCGAAACGTGCGCCGACCTCGGCCATCCGGGCAGCACCTTTCGTAATGACCATGAAATTGACGATCAGCAGAACGCCGAACACCACGAGCCCCAGGAAAACACTGCCGCTCATGACAAAACTAGCAAAGCCCTCGATCACATCACCCGCAGCAGCGGTTCCGGTATGACCTTGGCCGATGATCAATTTGGTCGACGAAACATTCAGCGACAGCCGCAACATCAGCGACGCCAGAAGAATTGTCGGAAAAGCCGAAAAATCCAGCGGTCGTTCGATAAAAAGCGTTACGGTAAAAATTAAGATCGCCAGTGCGAAAGACGCGGCAAGCCCGATATCCAAAACCCAAGAGGGCATGGGCAATATCATCATCACGATGATTGCCATAAGCGCCAGAGCCAGTAAAATGGTTGGCCGAAAAATTGTAGTCAGGGACATGAGTCAGCCTTCAGGCGAGAAGAGCGAGGCCGACGCGCGCCGCTCTTGTGAAAGTGGCACCAGCGATCCCATTACGGTTTTAGCTGCGCGTGGGGCCAGAAGTGGAAAAGTATTTTCCCTTTCAGGCGTGGCTGTGGTGGCAACATGGATTGCCTGCGCAGCGCTTGGTTCCAAGCTCGTCAAAATTGTCTGGTACGTGCGTTTGTACCTTGCCGCGTATTCCGGCGTGCGGGAATGATATGCGCCGACAGCCTCAAGCCAATCACCTGTTTCCTCGTAAAGCGAGGATAGGAATTGCGCCGCATAGATGGCATTGTGAGTCGGGTCGAACATTTCTTCTATCGAATTGAATGCGGCGCCATGCCATTTGTAATTGATCTGGAAACAGCCAACGTCGAAGCTGCGGGCACCGATTTTAAAATGCTCAAAGACAAAGGCCTGCGCCTGATCCTCTGTGTCAAACCAGAAGCCATCACCTTCCATGTTAACGGTCCACGGCCATGGCTCCGTGCGGCCATTTCTTTTGCGACCCGTTTCATTGCGTGTGACCGCAAGAAGAACTTCTAGCGGAACCGCTGTCTGAGCCGATGCAAGTGAGGCCGCTTGATCACAAGTAGGTGTATCCGGGCTGGACGCAATTGCTGGTTGACCAAGAAAGGGGAAGGCCAGAGCGGCTACCAGTGACAAATTTTGGCCGGAAACACGAGAGCCCAGTAAAAAGGACTTTGTGGCTTTTCGTATCACCCCAGCGCGCAATTCGGGAAGTGTGGGTAGGCAGATGATTTGTTGTTTTGACATTAATTGACCTCAGCGCACTCTGCAGCTTGTAGTCTCAATCTATCCTGGAGAGAGTTTATTTTCGGTAACCACGATCACTCAGTTTGTTCCAAGGCATCGCCAAGCTCCATCTCGGCCAACAAAGCGCGAAGTGTGTCGCGCGCGCCGGCGCTTTCTTCCAGTAGAGAGCGGTTTGACTCCAAACTGGTACGATTGTCTGTTTCGGCGGTCGTAGCTTCAGCTTGTAACAACAGTTCTGCTGTATTCGCGATTGTCGAATTTTCACTATTTTGGACGGATTTCCAATCCCCGGCCAGCCATGCGGCTTCCATTTCTTCATCGGAAAGGCCCGCCGCGGCATAGACATTTTTTGCGGCCTTGAAATCTCCTGTCATGGCACGCGCTTTCGCCCGAATTTCATCAACTTTAAGACCACTCAGCCCCAGAACATCTCCCTCAGCACGCCGCGGCCTATTTTGGGACAAAGCTATTTTGGCACGCAGGATTCGGCGCTCTCGGCCATCCGCTCCATCGGCCGCAAACTTCACGAACTCCGCCGCAGCTTCGGGAAAGCCGATGTCCAGCAAGCGCTCCGCCATCGTATTTCCTAACGCTGGCTCCAAACCACTTCGATGATCTTCAGGCATCGCGAAAGAAAGCCGAAGAAATTCGGCCTCATCTGCCTCAGCCTGTATCCGCTCGAAAATTATGGAGAGAAGCGATTTTCGTTCGAAGTTGTTTTCGATTTCCGACAGATTTTTTAGCGCGGCGTCAAACTGTCCTGCAGAGGCGCGAGCAAGAACCAAGACGCGTTTCAAATTTTCGACGGACGGGGTGTCCTGATACTCGAACACATATGATGCGACAAGGTCGACGGTCTCAGGTTGAACCCTGTGGCCTCTCGTCATGTCCGAATCAATCATTTTCACCAATGCACCGGGCGAAAGTTCGGTGTTTTCTTCCACTACTTCCTCAAGCACATTTGATGCTTCGTCTAGCGATCCAACATCAAGGTGCATATCTGCCTCAATCATCTGCATTTGAGGCGATTTCTCCTCGCTTCCTCTTTCCAGAATGCGCATAATAGCTTCTGCGGTACCACGCGCATCGGCTGCAAGGAGTTTGGAGCTGAGAGCCGGGCCCAGCGATTGTTTCAGATGCTTGGGTAACGCGGAAAACGAGCGCAACATGGCTGACTCATTAAAGTGTACGCCTCGTGGCAGATTCCGTTCAGACAAAACGGACCATAGCGCAGCGTTTGTATCGCAGGACATCTGCCCAATCAGAGGTCCAGGATTATCGTCCGCTCCGTGATCCATAATACGAGCGACTGACATTATCAGAGCATTAGCCGCTGGGTCATCCGTGCTCGTCAAAGAAATGGCGTGAGACGCCTCTGCGCCGAACCCGAAATAAAGATATATTCGGGCCAAATTTCTTGCTGCCTCGTAATTGAGCCGATCGAACTCACCGTAGAGAGCAGAGCGATATTCGGCCACCTGCTCCCCAAACGGCCTTTCCTCCGAGCCCCATTTTTCAATGGCCAGCACTTCGTCGGCCAGACACGCTACACCCGTTCTGGTCTCTTGCATCCGTTCTGGAAGTCCAAGCAAGGCGGACTGCATGGCATTTTCAGCGTGCAGCAGGAGGTGATGCGAGGGTGCGTCAAGTGTTCGCTTATCTGTTTCCACTTGAGTAGATTTTTTCTCTACTGGCGGCTCCAATGATTGGTTACGCTGCTTGGGAAGGTCATCCGAGCTTTTCGTCAGCAACCCTTGGGTAGCAGCGCGACCAATATGCTTGAGCAACTGCTGCTCAGCCTTCGCCACTCGCAAACGATTTTGTAAGGCTTCGTCCTCGGCGTTCTTCAGCGCTTCGGCTTTCCCTTTCATATCTCCAAGATCAGCGATCGGCCCGATGTTCTCCATTGGTGCTATGTGGAAATCCTGCTTTCTCTCGGGGATCACCGGCAGAATACCGAAAGACAGGCGATCCTGAAGCGGTGTTCGGTTTGGTTTTTCCGGCTCTCTGATCTCCAAGAGTCCACGCCCATCTGGCGCGCCAGTCAGATCGACAGCCATAAGGTTAGGACCCGCACGGAAAGTCTCGATCTTGCAATCACAACCAAGAACAACATCAAGAGCGCTTCTATCTTCTGCCGCAACAATTTTCAGAATTCTCTCTCGCCGTATTCGATCAAATGCCTTTGAGAGATCAAAACCCTCAACTGGCTTGGAAAACTGCAAAGAGAAACCCGGTTCGGTTGTTCTCAATTCCCAGTCGGTTCCTGCTGGGATTCGAAAAGTTAGCCGAGTGAAATCACCATGCTCACCTCCTAGGACGCGGACGCTTTGGGCAGACAAGACACTTGGAAACAGGAAAAGTATGGCTATCAGAATACGCGTCATGCGGCCTCCGACTTTACCGATTTCAACGCTTCCTCAAGTTCCGAAAAGCTGGGGCGACAGTGCGACGGTGTATTTTGGCGTCCGACCTCGATGCAGATATTGGTCGCATGATTATAAAGATTGGCAACCAGCACCTCTCGAATGAGCTGGTAAAAATGACCATCTTCTTCAACGACGGCTTTCACTTTGACGGCAAATGGCGCAACGAGACCATAGGCAAGAAATACGCCAAGAAAGGTTCCGACCAACGCACCGCCAATCATCTTGCCCAGCACTTCGGGGGGTTGATCAATCGACCCCATGGTCTTTATCACGCCAAGCACGGCGGCCACGATACCAAGCGCGGGCAGACCATCGGCCACGGTTTGCAAAGCATGACTGGAATGAAGTGCGTGGTGAAGATTGGCCTCGATCCGTTTTTCCAGAACCTCTTCGACCTGATGCGGGTCGTCGTAATTCATTGAGGCTGATCGCATCGTGTCACAAATCAGGTTCACAGCTTCCTTGTCAGTCAAAATCTTAGGATATCTCCCGAAAATCGAAGATGTATCAGGTGCCTCGATATGTTCTTCAATCCCGACAGGGTTCTGGCGCGCCAGCCGTATCAGTTCAAACAGGAGGCAAAGAAGGTCCCGGTAATCATTGTGATGCCACTTCGGCCCTTTGAAAACCTTGCCGATATCTTTGAGCGTATGCTTGACTGTGGACATGTCGTTGCCGATCAGGAATGCGCCAACAGCAGCGCCACCGATTATCATCATCTCAAACGGTAGCGATTTCAGGATAATGGCGAGTTTCCCGCCCGCCAGGATGTATCCGCCAAATACCATGGCGAAGATGACGACGATACCGATGATTCCCAACATTATGTTTGCTCCGCCCGGATCTGTTTTGCGTAGATTGCCACTTGCGGGTTAAAAACCCGTTCCCCGTGATCACTATTCCTTTGGGACATTCGCATTTCGCCCTGCAAGAACCACGCTGATCGTGTAGGCTGTATTCGGCGCTAGCCCGGCCATGATACCAGCAGCGGCTTCGGGCCTCATACGGCCCAGGAAACCTGCGGCAAAATCCGGGTCCATCTCTTCGAAAAGAGCGGCCGCGTCTTTTGGTTTCATGTTTTCGTAAACGTTGATCAACCGAGCGATATCGTCTTCCGCCGCAGAATCAGCCAAGGCAATTGTTTCGCGCAATCTGTCCTCTGCCTCGATCAAGGCGGTCATCTTCCGCTCGATTTCCTGATCCGCCACGGATAGCGCCTGCATTCGATCGCGGATTTTCTCCTCGCGGAGCTTGAGGCGCTCTTCACGCTCGTGGAACGCGGTCAGCATAGCAGCCACGTCGGGTGGCGGCTCGCATGACTTGGTCGCATGCGTCGCCTTTGCATCCGGATTTTCAGTTTCATGTCGTTCTTCACTGCGGGCGAACGCCTGACCTGCATCGCTTCCCGCGCGGATTGCCGCTGACGCGATCAAAAGCGAGGAAATCAGCAAAAGCGTACCCGTATTGGGACGTCCCCGCCGCTTTTTGGTTTTACTTTTCTTCATTGCGTCCGCCCCCGGTCAGGTTGCGCATGACGCACGAACATCGGCTCTTTCATCGGTTTCGGCCGGGCTGCCGGGGCAGGTTCAGACTTCGGCGCGCCCTCCGGCAAGTCATGCATAGAGGCGACGAGCAGTTCCAGCCGTTTGGCAACGCCCTCGGCCCTGTCCGTCAATTCCCCAAGGGAATCGGTTGAAGCGGAAGCTGTCTGACGTGCTGCCGCCAAGGTCTTTGTCAGATCATCAACCTGAGCGGAAAGGACGGCAACAGCGCCGCCGACACCGTTTTCCAAATCGTTGAATCTAGCCAATCGCCGCGCAAGGACGAAGCAATACAATCCAGCCCCCAAGGCGCCTGCTACAAGTAGAATGTCTGCGATCATGTCCATCTTCAATCCTCTCAATTCAAAACGAATTCCATGATCAACAGATCACGTACCCGCCCTTGCCCCGTCACGATCTGCACCCGCCGCAACATCTGTGCCCGCAGCTTTGTCAGCATCGCGGGATCTTCCAGATCTGCTGTCTCCATTGCTCGCAGATAGCCGTTCAGGACATCGACTACCCTTGGCATCAAGGTCTGCACGTCCGACTGGTATGTACTCGCCACCTCCAACTGTGCCTTGAAACGCAGGTGACGGTTTTCTGAATGGGTGCCCAACGAGATGACCATCGGGTCGATGGGAAGAAAAGCGACATCCGGCATATCCGGCGCTTGCTCCTCCTCGTGAGCGACCTCTTCTTGGTGCGATTCGCCGCCCAAAAGCATGCCGCTGTAGACAGCAAAGAAGCCGCCACCGCCGCCGGCAATTGCCAGCACCAACCCAATGATCAAAGGCAGTTTCGAGGATTTTTTCGGCTCCTCGCCTTCTGTCCCTTCCGCTTCGGACATCTCACACTCCCAATCTTTTCAACAATCAACCTATAACCTTATAGGAACTAACCGATTGTTAAGGCTGATCCGCCAATGTGATCCCACGACCGGGACAGAACGTCCGGTATCACGGAGGATCATCGTGCAGCAGATTTTGAATGTCTGGAACAACTTGGAGCCAGGTCGACGTGTGCTTGTTGTCCTTGCAACTGTAGCCATGTTCGCCGCCGTCCTGACAATGTCCAGAATGGCCTCGAAACCCAGCCTGACCCTACTTTATGCAGGTTTGGAAAGCAGCGCTGCAGGAGACGTGGTCAGCGCACTTGAACAGCGGGGCGTGGCATATGACGTGCGCGGCGGCTCGATCTTCGTCGAATCGTCAAAACGTGACGAATTGCGCATGACCCTTGCAAGCGAAGGCCTGCCAGCGAACAGCGGCCGCGGATACGAATTGTTGGACAACCTGTCCGGATTCGGAACCACGTCGCAAATGTTCGACGCCGCCTATTGGCGTGCCAAAGAGGGCGAGTTGGCACGCACCATTGCAGGCACGCCCAACGTATCCTCGGCGCGCGTGCATATTGCACATAACGGGTCGAATCCCTTCCAGCGCGAAGTCCGACCAACAGCTTCTGTCAGCGTTACCACGGCTGGCGGCACTCTGTCGGGTTCTCAGGCACGGGCGCTGAAATATCTGGTGGCCTCTGCCGTAGCCGGCCTTACGCCTGAAGATGTGGCGGTAATCGACGGACAGGGAGGCCTTATTGCAGCCGCAGAAGACGCCGCACCCAACGCCGGTGTCGATGACCGCGCCGAGGCCCTGCGCGAACGCGTTCAGCGCTTGCTTGAAGCCCGAGTTGGCTTTGGCAACGCCGTGGTCGAAGTCAGCGTCGATACAGTCACGGAAACAGAATCGATCCGCGAGCGCCGCTTTGATCCACAAGGCCGCGTGGCCATCAGTACGGACACCGAGGAAAAGACAAACAGCTCGAAAGGTGGGGCGGGCGGAGATGTGACCGTAGCCTCAAATCTTCCCGATGGCGACACTGGTAACGGCGATTCCTCCAGCAGTCAGAACAGCCAGACTCGCGAGCGCGTGAATTACGAAGTGTCCGAGACCGAGCGCGAGGTAACCCGTGCGCCGGGTTCCGTCAAGCGGCTGTCCGTGGCCGTTCTAGTTAATGGAATCACGACCGCCAATGGTGCTGGCGAAGCCGAGTTCCAACCCCGCGCAGAGGAAGAGCTAGCCTCGTTCAAGGAACTGGTCGCCTCTGCCGTTGGCTTTGACGAGAACCGTGGTGATGTCATCACGATCAAATCGATGCAGTTCGAACCGCTGGCAATCCCCGGTACGGCGGTTGCGCCCGGTTTCATGGACAATATCCACCTTGATGTGATGTCACTGATTCAAATGGCCGTTCTGGCGCTTGTCGCATTGATCCTTGGTCTTTTTGTCGTGCGCCCAATTCTAAGCAAGCCAGTCGAAGGAAGCGTCGCGGCGCTATCTGGCCCTGACACAGGTGATTCCGGCGGAATAACCGCTTTGGATGGTGAAATCGACGATGGGAATTTCGAACTTCCCGATCTTCCCGTGATCTCTGACCTGCCAGCGCTGGGCGAGAACGCAATGGGCGATTTCGGAATGAGCGGCGGTGGATCCGACCCGGTCGAACGCCTGAGAAGCCTGATCTCCGAACGTCAGGAAGAAACCGTCGAAATCCTTCGGAACTGGCTTGAAGACAGCGAGGAGAATGCCTGATGTCGATCTCTCATCTTCTGGAGGATTTCGGAACGTCGAGCTTCCAGAACCACTCCAGTGGCACCACCGAAGTCCTGAAAGAGGAACATCGATTGGAAGCCTTCGAGCAAGGCTACAAGGCTGGCTGGGACGACGCCAACAAGGCGCAAAGTGATTCTTTTACGCAAATCTCTGCGGAATTTGCCCGCAACCTTCAGGATCTTTCCTTCACCTATCACGAGGCGTTCACGCATGTGATGAAAGCGATGAACCCGCTTTTGCAACAAATCGTGGAGGTCGTGCTTCCTGCGATGGCACAGCAGACGCTTGGTGCCCGGGTCGTCGAGCAACTCTTGAACATGGCCCGAGCGCATGGAGAACAGCCCGCCTCCATCACTGTCGCACCTGCCAACCTTGCAGCAATGGAGGCAATTTTAGAGCAGGAAATGCCCTTTCCGGTCGAAGTCTCCGAGGATGCGTCCCTAGGCGAGGGGCAGGTAGAATTGCTTTTTGGGCAGACGGAACAGGAAATCGAAATGGACGAAGTATTGGCCGGGATCGGCCAAGCGGTAGCCGGATTTTTCCAGCAACATGAAAAGGAATTGAAGCATGGCTGACGCAGATGATGAAAAACCCGCCGGCGCGGGCGATTCCAAACACCCTTTCTCGCAAGTTCCCATAGAGATCACGATCTCCGTCGGGCGTGCGCGCCCCCTGATCCGCGATTTGCTGCAGATGGGCGAAAACGCGATTCTCCCGCTTGATCGCAAGGTAGAGGATCCGGTCGAACTTTATGTCGGTGATCGTCTAATCGCTCGGGGCGAGCTGGAAGAACTGGAAGGCGACCAGCAAGGTCAATTGGCCGTTCGGCTTACCGAAGTCGCCGATCTGAAAGATGGGCTGGGATGACCCGACATCGCCAAATTTTGCTTTTGGCAGCCGCTGCAGTCAGTCTTTCTGTGGCACCTGCAATGGCACAGGAACTATCGGTATCGCTTGGTGACGGCGGCTCTCTCAGTGCGCGCACGATCCAGCTTTTCGTTTTGTTGACGGTGCTTAGCCTAGCCCCTGGCCTTGCCATCATGGTCACCTGCTTCCCGTTCATTGTGACAGTACTTTCCATCTTGCGGCAGGCCATCGGCTTGCAACAATCGCCACCTAATATGCTGATCGTGAGTCTTGCGATGTTCCTGACATATTTCGTTATGGAACCGGTCTTTACCGCCGCATGGGAACAAGGGGTTACCCCTTTGGTAGAAGAGCAAATCGATGTCGAGACGGCCTTCCAACGCACGCTCGATCCCTTCCGCACATTCATGGCCAACCGGATGGATCCTGAAACCTTCGAAGCCATGGCAAGCCTTCGTCCGGCACCCGAAGAGATTGCCGCCGGCCCCGATGCTCCAATCTCGGTGCTCGTTCCCAGCTTTCTGCTTTCAGAGGTGTCCCGCGCATTCCAAGTGGGGTTTCTGATTTTCCTTCCATTCCTGATCATCGATCTGGTTGTCGCAGCTGTGCTTATGTCCATGGGTATGATGATGGTACCACCGGCAATCGTTTCTTTGCCCTTCAAACTGGCATTCTTCGTTATCGCTGATGGATGGAGTTTGGTTGCGGGGGGCCTGGTGCGCAGCTACTCTTGAACCTGCCCTCCAAGAAGCGAGCGAAGATGACGGGGCTGTTTTCCTCGGCGCCAGATTTCAGAGGAGAGCCGGAGTGCGATTGCCAAGTCCAGAACTGTTAGCTGACAGTTCAACTTACACTGGACTTCAAGCGCTTCGAGTGCGAGCAAAACAGCTTGATGTGATCCCCAAAAATGCCCTCGTTTCTGGTTAGAGTTTTGCGCTAGATTTTTCTTGGCTGGGAGAGGACCAGAAACGTATGAAAGCATCGAAGTTCACAGACGCGCAGAAAGCGTT